>Ga0114932_10000359_pt1 | contig 54353 bp, 58 predicted proteins | sample 2SBtaG_2_FD_87286 | JGI IMG/M metagenome (GOLD analysis project Ga0114932, IMG submission 87286) | Deep subsurface microbial communities from Kolumbo volcano to uncover new lineages of life (NeLLi) - 2SBTROV12_ACTIVE470 metaG | ecosystem: Environmental > Aquatic > Marine > Volcanic ...
CCTTCTTCGGCAGATACTATTAAAATAGCAATGTCAGCAGCACTTGCCCCTCTTGCACGTATTTTCGCAAAAGCTTCGTGTCCTGGAGTATCTAGGAAGGTAATCTTTTTAACCACTCCTTCGTGTTCGTGTTCAACTTCATAGGCTGATACATGCTGGGTAATTCCACCGGCCTCAGAGTCAACCACATTAGTTTTTCGTATGTAGTCCAAAAGAGCAGACTTTCCGTGGTCTACGTGTCCCATAATAGCAATAACAGGTGGTCGAATTGTTGAATTTTCTGTGCTCATATTAAAAGTAAGCGCCAAGTAGCGCCTTTGTAAGTACCTTACAACTTAGTTGGTCAAGTATGCAACGAATTGCTTGCTTTTTCAAGTGCTTGCGTCTCTTCCTGGGAGAGTTCCTTTTCACTCTTGAAATTCACTATGTCCTTACTAAATATACTTACGCTGTTATGAGCGTGGAGGGTTGAAATAACAACACCATTTCCGTTTTCAGAAAGGAAGGCAACAGCAAAAGAGGGTTTGCTTGTTCCGCTTCCAGCAAAGGGATTAAAGCGTACGAGCCCTATACTACTGGTGCTCTTAGCAATTCTACTATCTAGACTGTGAATCTCACCTTTTATCGATTGCTTAAAGTCATTTAAGTCTTGATAATCACGTGCGATTGATGCCATAAAACCTTCCATATTTTTTCCGTTGGATCCGCGCATTAATCTTCGAAGCCTCCATTCTAGTACTATATTCCAAAGAAGTAATACGGCTAAAACACCACCAGAGACTACAGTTAGTTGAAATAGTGTTAACATTTGCCGATTGTAACATGGACATATCCAAAACTATAACTACAATACTGACATGGACAAAAAAAGAATTTTTTTAGATTATGCAGCCTCAACGCCAGTTTCAAAACGGGCGCTTGAAGCGTACATCAATGCAACTAAGTTTTTTGCAAATCCCCAGGCACTTCATACGGAAGGACTTGAGGCCGCAAGAGTGCGAGATGATGCAAGGGCAAAAATAGCAAAATGCCTTGAAGTTAAGTCCAATGAATTGATCTTTACTTCAGGGGGAACTGAGGCCAATAATCTTGCCGTAATTGGACACCTTAATTATCTTGAAGAAAATGGTACTGATTTAAATGATGTACATGTAGTAGTAAGTTCAATAGAGCATCCTTCAGTAACTGATATTTTCCAACCGCAGATAAAAAGAGGCTTAAAGATAACCAGTGTTGAACCAGATGAGCATGGTCAAATACGGGCTGAGTCCGTTAGGGATGCAATTGAAGAAAACACAGTATTAGTATCTATTGCCTTAGTTAATAGTGAGATTGGAGTTGTACAGCCTATTCATGCAATATCGAAGATTTTAAAGGAGAAAAATATTCTTCTACATATAGATGCATGCCAGGGAATGTATCAGTCACTTATCCCCAAAGGGTTGGGTGTTGATTTAATGAGTTTGGACTCAGGAAAGATGTATGGACCAAGAGGGGTGGGTGTACTATATATTGCAAAGGACGTTAAGATCTCACCAGTACTAAGAGGAGGTAGTCAGGAAAACGGTCTTAGGCCAGGAACTGAAAACGTTGCACTCTATGCCGGGTTTGCTGAGGCGTTTGAAGAGTGTAAAGAATTTAAAGATAGTGAAGGTGATAGATTAAATTTAATTCGAGAAGATTTAATAAAGAAACTTACTGAAAGAATAGAAGGTGTAATAATAAATGGAGATTCTAAAAAGCAGACGCCTCATATATTAAACATATCAATACCAAAAATTGATTCAGAATACGTATCCATGTTTCTTGATCAAAGAGGTCTCTCTCTAACGACAAAAAGCGCGTGTCTTGAAAGAGAAGAGAAAACCTACTCACATGTAGTTAAAGCTCTAGGAGGTGAAGTTTGGCGCTCTAAGAACACTCTGAGGCTTTCGTTTGGAAGAGATACCAACGGAGATCAAGTAGATTTAATAGTAGAGAAAATAGTGGAAGCAGTTAATACGTATCAGAATTTTGGTAAATAGTTGGAGAATAGTCTCTACTGATATACTATTAGAAATATGAATCTTGAAGAACTAAATAAGTCACAAATTGTACTTTTAACGATGCTTGTTTCGTTTGTGACATCCATTGCAACAGGGATAGTGACTGTGGCTTTAATTGAAGAGGCCCCAACTGATGTAACAAGAGTAGTTCAACGCGTAGTTGAAAGAACAGTAGAGACAGTGTCTCCTGCTGCACAACAAGCTACAGTCGTTACAACGGAGAGAACAATTATAGTGAAAGAAGCTGATTTAATTGCAGCTGCAATTGCTGATAATAAATCAAAGATTGTAAGCGTGGTTAGAAACTTCGATGGAGCATTTGTATCTCTTGGGGTATTTATAGACAGTAAAGGAACTCTAGCAATGGATGCTTCAGCCTTAAGGAAAGATGTCGTCTATGGAATTGATGTAGGCGGGGAGGAATTTCTACCTGTTAGCATAAAATATGAGGGGGGAGCAAGAGGAATTGCACTACTGCAAGTTGAGGCGGAAAGAATAGGAGTAGAGGAAGTGGTTCCTTTAGAAACTCCACTGCACTTAGGGCAAACAACAGTAGCATTCGTTGGGGGCGGAAGTATAACTCAGGGAATAGTTACTAGCCTAGGAGGAAGTGGATTTATAGACACGAGTATTAATGGTACTAAAATAGCACCAGGTGCTCCACTAATTAGCGTAGATGGCGAAGTTATAGGAATAAGTACTGGAATATCTAGAGAGATGGGTCCTGCTTCTTTCGCACCAATTATAGTCGCATTTGCCCAGGCCGTAGCCCCAGAAGAAAAAGAGGAGGAAGTAATTGAAAACTAAATATGCCTTTTAACAATTTTACAACTAAAGCCAAGGAGGCTGTTCATAAAGCGCATCAGTTAGCGATAGAAAGAGGGCAGTCTCATGTTAGTCCGCTGCATCTATTAGCATCTCTTCTTCTACAGGATGAGAGTATGACACTTTCAATACTTGATCGACTAGAGATTGACACACTGCACTTTTCGGATTCTTTGATTGAAGCACTAGATGGAACTACGGCAAGTGCCAGTATGTCCACTTCGTACCAGTTATATTTAACTCCTGAGTTAGCACAAATCCTACAAGAAGGAGCACCAAAGACAGCCGATATATTTGGAGATCAATTTGTCTCCACAGAACATTTACTTCTTTCGATATTGGACAACCCAGGAAATTCTGCAGAGATCTTGGCGCGTTTTAGAGTGGACAAGGAAGAGGTTGTTGGGGTTTATGAAGATATAAAGGATGGAAAAATTACTGACATCGAATCTCCAAAACAAAATCGTGCTATTGCTAAATTTACGCAAAGTCTTACGGAGCAGGCAAGAGAAAACAAGCTGGATCCAGTTATAGGAAGAGATACTGAGATAACAAGAGTAATTCAAATACTTTCTCGTAGAACAAAGAATAACCCAATATTAATCGGGGAGGCCGGAGTTGGGAAAACTGCAATCTCCGAAGGTCTTGCACAAAGGATGGCGAGTGGCGATGTGCCCGAGTCTCTTAAGGACAAAAACCTAGTTTCTCTAGATCTCGGGCTTTTAATTGCAGGAACTAAATTTAGAGGGGAGTTTGAAGAGCGCCTTAAGGCAATAATGAAAGAAATAGAACGCTCAGAAGGACAGATAATATTGTTTATCGACGAAATTCATACAATTGTTGGAACAGGTTCAGCCGAGGGTTCAATGGATGCATCGAACATGCTTAAACCAGTACTTGCAAGAGGGGACATGAGGGTGATTGGCGCCACGACTTTAAATGAATATCAAAAACACATTGAAAGAGATCCGGCACTAACGAGACGCTTTCAGCCGGTTCATGTAAATGAGCCATCGCTTGAAGACGCTATTGCAATTATGCGAGGATTAAAAGAAAAGTACGAGCTTTATCACGGAGTTAGAATAACTGATGAGGCAATAGTGTCTTCAGTTGAATTAAGCAGTAGATATTTAACAGAGAGACACCTACCAGACAAGGCGGTTGATCTAATAGATGAGGCCTCCTCTGCACTGCGTATTTCTCTTGAGAACAAGCCTCCTAAGCTAGAGGAAGCTCACAGAAAGATCATGCGTTTTGAAATTGAGCTCGAAGCTCTAAAAAAAGATATTAAGGAAGGGGAGAAAGGGGCTAGAGTAAGGGCAAAAACTGTTGAGAAAGAAATAGCAGAGCTAAAAGAAGGAACGAGAGAGTTGGAAGTTAAATGGAAAAATGAAAAGGAAACCTTAGACAGCATTAAGGAAACCAAAAAAGAATTAGAAGAAATGAGACTTGTGGCCGAGGCTGCTGAGTCAATTGCCGATCTCTCAAGTGCTGCTGAAATAAGGTACGGACAAATTCCTGAACTAGAGAAGGAGCTTAAAACAAAATCTCTTAGACTAAAGAAACTACAAAGTTCTCGTAGAATTTTAAAAGAAGAAATTACAGAAGAAGATATTGCAGACGTTGTTAGTCGTTGGACGGGCGTTCCTGTTAAGAGGATGCTTGAAGATGAAATTGAGAAACTCTCTAGAATGGAAGAGGTTCTTAAAGCTCGTATAGTAGGGCAGGACGACGCGCTTCTTAAGGTCTCAAACGCCGTAAAACGCTCACGAGTTGGTATAGCAGATCCTGAGCGACCGATAGGGTCCTTTTTGCTATTAGGGCCAACAGGAGTTGGAAAGACGGAGCTAACCAAGGCTCTCGCCGAGTTTATATTCGATGATGAAAACGCAATGATACGAGTAGATATGTCTGAGTTTATGGAAAGACATTCAGTTTCAAAGATGATTGGATCTCCTCCTGGGTATGTTGGGCACGATGACGGGGGATCTTTAACAGAGAAAATAAGGCATCGCCCATACTCTGTAGTTCTGTTTGATGAAATAGAAAAGGCACACCCTGAGGCTTTAAATGTATTACTTCAAGTTCTAGATAACGGAAGGTTAACTGATTCTAAAGGAAGAATTGTAAACTTCAAAAACACTATTGTAATAATGACAAGTAACTTAGGTTCAGAGCATATAGATAAGATGAGCAGATTAGGATTCACCGACGATCAAGGGGAAAATGCACAATACGACCACAGCAAAGACAAGGTAATGAAATCCCTAAGAGATTTCTTCCGTCCGGAATTTTTAAACCGATTAGATGAAATAATTCTCTTTGACATACTTTCAGAAAAAGCGATTAAGAAAATTGTAAATATGCAGGTAGAGATAGTACAGAAGAGACTGCTTCAGAAAAACATTAAGCTAAGTCTTTCTACTACCGCTATAAATCATATTGCAAAAGAAGGATACAACCCACAATACGGCGCAAGACCACTAAAAAGACTTATTCAAAATAATATTCTTACACCTATTGCTAACATGATGGTGCGAGAGGGGATGATGGAGGGAGGCTCTGTAAAAGTGAGCGTTAAAGACGGAAACTTCAAATTTGATTCAACTAAAAAAAGTGTAAGGAAGAAGAGGGTTAGGAGAGCAGTGGCAGCGTAGTTATGTATCAAGTCAATAAGGTCTGTGTATAGTTGTTCTTGTTCTTAATAGTAGAATTGCTACTATATTTAGGTGTCTGCTATACATAAAAGAGATCTAGAATTAGTTAAACGTTTGTATTCTAAACAAGGGTATTCTATGCAAAAGATTGCCACACGATTTGCTGTATCAATAGATGCTGTAGTTTATTTTATGAGGAAACATAAAGTACCAAGACGTAGCTTAAAGGAGGCTCGCAAAGTGACTTTTGATCAGAAAAGACCTTCATTCAAACTTAGGAAAGGAGTAAATAGAAATCTGCAATCAATGGGGGCTATGCTGTACTGGGCCGAAGGGTATGATACCGAAAAGGCAACAGGTATTGATTTTGCAAACAGTGATCCGGCGATGGCTAAACTGTTTATCTCCTTTCTACGAAGTAGGTACATTTTAGAAGAAGCCAAGTTTAGGCCAGTAATCTACTGTTATTCAAATCAAGACGTAGAGTTAATAAAGAAATTTTGGAGTAAGTGCTTAAATGTACCACTGGATCAATTTGTTAAACCTTACGTTAGAGAGGATTATAGAAAAGATGGTAGGGTAATGAAGTTTGGGTTGGTACATATACGGTATCACGACAAAAAAATGTTGCTCGATGTGCGTAATCTGATAGAATCCTACAAGTCTAAGTATTGTACTTAGATTATGCGTCGATGGCTGAGTGGTCAAAGGCATTGGACTGTAAATCCAACGACATTATGTCTACGCAGGTTCAAATCCTGCTCGGCGCACAAATACACACAATGCCCATCTTTAATCAAGGATAGGTGTTACTATTAAACCATGCAAAAGCACCTTATATTTCTAAGTTTAGGAGTAGTATTAATTTTACCCACAATAGTTTTGGCGCAGCTAGTTCCATGTACAGATAACTGTGGTTTTGATGATTTAATAAAAATAGGGCAGAACCTACTTACTTTCATGATAGGACTAGGGATTATAATCTCCGCTGTGATGTTTGCCTACGCTGGTTGGCTTTTCTTTTCAGGTGGCGGAAGTACAGACAAAATAGCTAAAGGAAAGGGGATATTTGGCTCCGTTGTTATCGGGTTGATCATTCTTCTCGTTGCCTGGCTCTTAATTGATACGCTATTAAAGACTTTAACAGGGGAGGGCTTTAGTGAAAGAGGAGTATCTGTTGACATAGTGCGCTCAATTGTTTAATCTATGCGCTACATATGAGTCAAGACAAATTAAAAAAATTAGCGTGTTCAGATTGTAAGCGTACGAATTACTGGACTACACGTAGAATAAAAGGAGAAAACCTCGACAAACTTGAGCTAAAGAAGTTTTGTAAGTGGTGCCGGGCTCAGAAGACTCACAAGGAAGTGAAGAAGTAGAAAAAGAGTCGCAAAAGCGACTCTTTTTCTTTTCTAGGAATATCCTAAATATGGTATAATATAACTCCAGATAGGGGTTCGATATGAAATTCAAGGAAAAACAACAAGCACTTATCTTAAGAAGAAAAGGCTATTCTCTAAAGGAGATAAGTGAACTATTGAGCGTTTCTAAAGGCACTGCCTCTCTGTGGTGCAATAACATTGTATTAAATAAGAAAGCAAGTTAAGGTTAAAAAGTTTATACACGCTCGGGCAGCTTTCTTCGCAGAGAATACTTCGACAAAGAACAAGTAAAAGATTGCAGGATGCAAAGGAAAAAGCGTACCTGGTATTAAATTCTGTAACAATGTCTAATTCGTATGGGAAAGTTCTATGTGCAATGCTTCATTGGTGTGAGGGTTCGAAGTCACTTAGTGACGGGGAGTTGCAATTTGTTAATCCTGATCCCAAGTTGGTTTCCTTATTTTTAAAGCTACTAAGGGACAATTTTGAGATAGACGAAACTAAGTTGCGAGTCTCTGTTCAGCTACATGCATATCATGACATTAAAAAACAATTGCGTTTTTGGGCAAAAATAACTAATATACCAGTGTCTAGATTCATAAAGCCATTTATAAAGTCGAATCATGGGCCACGCACTAGGGACAATTATCAAGGATGTGTTTCAATAAGGTATTATGATGTTATTGTAGCTCGTGAGGTGCAGGCAATTGCCCGCGAGACAATGAATAAATACGGGCCTATAGTTTAAAGGCAAAATTTTGGTTTCCAAAACCAACGTTCCAGGTTCGAGTCCTGGTGGGCCCGCCGGTCATTATAAAAACTCCTCTACAAGTTTACCTGCTTTTTGAAGTTCGCCATTCTCAAACCAGTTTATTGATTCGTTACGTTTAAACCACGTACGTTGCCTTTTGGCATATTGTCTGTCTCCAATATTAATATTTTCAACCAATTCTTCTTTTGTTATTTTCTCTTCTAGGTAATCAGCAAGGTGTTTGTACTCTAGTCCAAGCTCTCGCATTCTTTCAAATGAGGTATTTAGATTTTTTGCCTCCTCAATCATTCCTTGCTCAATACGTAGGTTCGTTCTCTCTTTAATTCGCGCCTCAAGATCTTCCTTGCTCCAATGTATTCCGATCCAAAGAACTTCATATTCTGTTGAGGTAGTAGTTTCAAACATCTCGGGAGAAGTTAGCGCAACTTCAACTGCACGAACCAGTCTTCTTTTATTAACTTGCTCGCTAAGTTTGAGAGCTCGTTCTTCGTCAATTTCTTTCAATTGTTCTAAGAGTTCTTTCTCAGTCTTCTTCTCCAGCTCTTTTCTTAAGTTCTCGTTAGGCGGGATTGAAGCCAATACATTTGGATTTAATAGTGCCTGGATATAGAAACCAGTTCCACCGGCAATAATCGGAACTTTTCCTTTTTTAACAATTTCTTGTATCGCAATTTGACCGTCTCGTGCGAAGTTTGCTGCAGTGTAGCGATTACTAACTTCAGAGACATCTAGAAGGTGATGTTTAATCCCTCCCATCTCTTCTTCGGTAACCTTACCAGTTCCTATATCTAATCCTTTGTATACCTGGCGGGAATCAGCAGAAATTACTTCTCCGTTGTATTTTTTTGCTAAACGTATTGCAAGAGAACTTTTACCTGAGGCGTTAGTTCCTACAATAACTATTACTTTTTCCATTGTGATACTATATAGCCGTTATACTTAACAAACAATACATATGGACAATTTAGATGAATTTTTACCACTTAGCGTGGGAGATACAGTGCCAAACTTTGAATTCGAAGCTTTTCATGAGAAAAGAATAAAGAAGATGGGGATGGATGAGCTAAAAGGGAAATGGTTAGTACTTTTCTTCTATCCTGCAGATTTTACATTTGTTTGTCCTACAGAACTCGAAGATATGTCAGAACTTTATGAGTCTTTTCAGAAAGAAGGTGCTGAAATTGTTTCTGTATCAACTGATACTGTATTCGTACATAAGGCTTGGCATGACGCGTCTTCTACAATAGGGAAGATTGAATATCCAATGGCAGCGGACCCAACTCACGAACTCACTCACGCTTTTGGAGTACATATTCTCGAAACGGGAGTTGCACGCAGAGGTACTTTTATAATTGATCCAGAAGGAGTAATTAAGGGTGCTGAAATTAACGACAACAGTATTGGTAGAAATGCCAAGGAAACTTTAAGAAAAGTTCAAGCATCTAAATTTGTAGCAGAAAATGACGGTAAGGTTTGCCCTGCAAACTGGTCTCCTGGAGATGACACGATACGACCCACTCTTGATTTGGTGGGGAAGCTTTAGAGATGTGAATTGCTAAAGATATCGCACCAGTGTGCGTTATAATTAGTTAACATGGACGATCTTCAAGAAAAAGCACAGAAAGTAGTGCACGGACTTTACAAGAAAGCTCACTTTTCTCAAGATTTAGTTACCTTATACGCGAGCCGTACACTAATGAGAATAGCTTTTGGGGTACTCGGGGTATTTCTTCCGATTTTCTTTTATGTTGAATTCGGTTACGACCTCCAAGTTGTTATAGCGATTTATCTCGTGATCTTCAGTACTCAACTTTTACTGACGCCATTAAGCGCAAGGCTTCTTGGGGTACTAGGAACTAAGGTAATGATAATCTTAGGTATTCTATTTGTTACATTGGCAGTTGTATCGCTATATTTGTTTCCACATAATCCAGTTTACGCGACAATCGCATACATTCTTTTTGCATCCATTTACAAGGCATTTTACTGGATTCCGTATCATGTAGATTTCTCAAACGCACTAGACGAACATATGAGGGGAAGGCAATTAGCTATTCTACGAAACATAGCAAGTGTCATTTTGGTTTTGGTTCCTCTGATCGGTGGAGTGATGATTACTTCTGGTGGATTTTCTTTAGTATTTGCGTTTTCAATAGTAATAATGATTATTTCTATGGCCCCATTGTGGTTTATGAGTAATACATACGAGACATTCAGTTGGAGCTACATAGAAACTTTTATGCATTTGTTTGACCGTAGAAATCGTCCATTGTTTTTAGCGCACTCTGCAAATGGAGCACAAGGTGTAGCGATTACTCTTTTCTGGCCAATCTATATCTTCGCGCTTCTGGACGAGAGATTTACAGCACTGGGTGTAATAACATCTCTTACAATTATAGTAGTGATTATTCTAAGAGTTATAGTTGGAAAATTGTTTGATTCCTGGAGTGAGAGAAAGATACTTGTTGTTGGAGTAGTAATGGCAACAACCGGGTGGGTATCTAAATTATTTGTACAAACTCCGCTTCAAGTGTTTGCAGCTGATAGTTATCACAACTTCGGGAGAACAGTTAATGGTCTTTCCTTTGATGCTACTACTTATGAACAAGCAGCAGACAATGGACGCTACGTAGATGAATACACAGCACTTAAGGAGATGTCACTTGCCATAGGGAGAATCGTTATGGTTTTGATCATAGCGACACTTCTCTCATACTTTGATATACGAGTGGCATTTGTTCTTGCGGCAACGGTTGCCTTATTTATGCTTGTTCTAAATAAGAAGGTTCAGGTACGCTAGATCTTTTCTGCAACAATTTCTTTTACAATAGCTCCATCTGCACTTCCGGCCAGTTCTTTCATGGCGGCTCCCACTACTATTCCCATCTTACTTGGATCAACTTCTCCTAGGGATTCGATAACTTTTACAACCACCGCTTCTATTTCCTCCCGTGAGGCTTGAGAGGGCAGGTATTCTTCCAAAATAGCGAGTTCTTCCTTTTCTCTTGAAGCAAGATCGTCACGGCCTCCTTTTTCGAATTGCTCAATTGAATCTTTTCTTTGTTTAACTGCGCGTTTAATAACAGAGAGAACTCCGTCATCCTCTAGCATTTCGTCAGGCTTTCGTCTTTGAGCTACTAGTTCATTAGTAATTGCACCAAGTATTCCTCTTAGGGTAGTAAGTGCAACTTCTTCGCGCGCCTTAAGGGCTGCGACCATTTTCTCTTTAAGTTGTTGATGTAACATATGTGAACAATATATCATTGTTTACTCTGTTACAATATATTCAATATGAATACCAAGGGTATGTGGCACAGTTTTGCTGAAGAAAAGCTTTTAACTATATTAAATACAGATAGGGCAAGTGGGCTAAACCAAGAGCAGGTTAATTCTCTTACGCAGGAGTATGGGCCGAATATTCTTCCCAAAGCAGACGGTTTTATATTCCTAGAAAGATTATTTAGGCTTCTAAAAAGTCCACTGTCGTTAGTTTTGATAGTTGCAGGGATTGCAACGATTGCACTTGGGGAATATCTAGACTCTATTGTTATTGGATTTGCGTTGGTAATAAACCTTACCGTGGGACTTTTGCAGGAAGGAAAAGCCTCGAGAGTATTTGATGCACTTGAAAAATCTCAAGAAAAAAACACCACCGTTATCCGCAATGGAAAGCAGCAGGTGTTACCTTCAAGTGAATTGGTTCCAGGGGATATTGTGTACCTTGCCGGAGGATCTGCAGTTCCTGCTGATATTCGATTGTTGGAGGTAAATAGTTTATCCGTAGACGAGTCCTCTCTAACTGGAGAGTGGATACCAGTAGAAAAAATTGCACAACCATTTGGAAGAGCGCTTCCTCTTGGAGAGCAAAAGAATATGGTGTGGATGGGCACACTTCTCTCACAAGGAAGTGGACTAGGAGTTGTGGTAGCCACCGCGGCTAATGCGCGATTTGGACAGGTTGCCAAAGATACTAATGAGGCTGGGGTAACTGCTACTCCACTACAGAAGAGTATAAGAAGAATTGCTAGATTTTTGATTTTAGTTATCGGGGTTGCTTTGATTGGAATACTAGCACTAGGCCTTCTTCGAGGTGAGTCACTTGTATCAATGTTGCTACTTTCAATTGCAGTTGCAGTTGCTGCAATGCCCGCAGGACTTCCTGCGGCTGTTACAATTGTTTTGGCAATTGGGATGGAGGCAATTCTAAAAAAAGGTGGGCTAGTTAAAAACCTGCTTGCAGCAGAAACTCTTGGTTCAACTACAACTATTCTTACAGACAAAACTGGAACATTAACCCAAGGAAGAATGATAATGCGTGGATTGTATACCCACTATGGAATTGAATCGAACGACACTACAGCAGCTTCAGATAATAAAGAGCTTCTTAGGATGGCGGTTCTCTCATCTGATGCTTTTGTTGAAGAAGATAAAGAGGAGGCTGGAAAACTACAAGTTCACGGGCGGCCTATAGAAAAGGCAATAGTGGAGGCCGGACTAACTGCAGGTCTCTCACAGAGCGATCTTTTTCTAAATGGGTATAATCGATTAGACTTTGTTCAGTTTGAACCGAGCAGACGCTACGCCATTTCTTTAAACAATTGTCCCGATAAAGGGAACAGGATATATATTTCAGGTTCTCCTGAGCACATGTTAGCTCTTTCTAATAAATATTTTGACGATAATTCTGAAAAAGAGTTAACAAAAGAAGTTAGAGAGAAGTTTTCAAAACTACAATCAGAGATTTCCGCAAGTGGCATGCGCTTTACGGCCGTTGCCTACGTTAAGACTAATGGAGACTCTGTTCCAGAAAATGTCAAAAACCCAGAAGAGGGTAATTTTGTTTTTGTTGGATTATTAGCCTTTGCTGATGCCGTTCGCCCCGACGTTAAGGAAGCAATTCAAATTGCATCTGGTGCAGGTGCTCGAGTTGTTATGTTAACAGGGGACTATCCGGAAACTGCAAGAGCAATAGCATTTGAGGTAGGGATAGACATTAGAAAAAATGCCCCTGTTCTCACTGGGGCTGCTATAGAAAAACTCGACGACGAGCAATTGCTAAAGGCATTAATGGAACATAATATTGTTGCAAGAGTATTACCCGAGCAGAAATTAAGAGTTACCAGATTATTACGCAACAGTGGGGAGGTGGTTGCAATGACCGGAGACGGAGTAAACGACGCCCCGGCACTTGCCGCAGCTGACATTGGAATAGCAGTCGGAAGTGGTACTGAAGTAGCCAAAGAAGCGTCAGACTTAATACTAATAGGGAATAGTTTCTCTGTGATAACGGCTGCAATTGCAGAAGGCAGAAGGATAGTTGCAAACTTAAAGAAGATTGTTACCTATCTTTTATCAACTAGCTTTAGTGAAGTAATTGTAATTGGTGGATCTTTTGCTTTTGGCGCACCTCTTCCACTTCTACCAACCCAAATTCTTTGGGCAAATATAATTGAAGAAGGTTTTATGAGCTTTCCTTTTGCATTTGAACCAGCAGAAAAGGGCTCCATGAAAAAGAAGCCAGCAAAACTAGGAATTGGAAGTGTTTTAACAGGAAAAGTTCAATGGTTTATCTTCCTGGTTAGCGCGATTACGGGAGTATTCTTGCTTGGACTTTTCTTCCTTCTGCTTTGGGGTGGTGTTCCAATCGAGAAAGTTCGAACCATTATGTTTGCAGCCCTTTCAATAGATGCAATGTTCTACACTTTCTCCTTTAAAGACCTATCAAGACCAATCTGGAGAATACCTCTTCTTTCAAATCTATATTTAATTGCCGCTTTGTTTGCAAGTTTTGGTTTATTGATACTCACTCTTACCTTCGAGCCTTTAAAAAAGCTACTGTCACTAACAAGTCTTTCGTTTAATGAAATATTTATTATAGTTCTTCTTGGGTTATTGAATCTAATTGTGGTTGAAATTGCGAAAGTGTTTTTGAATAGGAAATAGGAGTATAATTATTCTATGACGATCTGGATAATAGTAATTCTCGCGTTCAACTTAATTGCGATGGCGTACATCGTTAAATTAGTTAGAGGCGGCTCTCAAGTAGATTTTCTTCAAAAAGAAATTCAGAATCTACGTACTTCTTTTGATACAAAGATAGGGGACAGTACAAAACAAATTAACGACTCAGTTCACCAGCAATTAAAAGAATCCAGCAGAATTGTTCAAGATGTAACGAAACACTTAACGGAACTTGGAGAAACTAACAAACAGGTTGTAGGATTTGCTGAACAACTACAAAAACTTCAAGACGTATTACAAAATCCAAAACAAAGAGGAGTTCTAGGTGAATATTATCTTGAAACTGTTTTGCAAAACGTTCTTTCTCCTGAGAGTTACAAAATGCAGTATAGTTTTTCAGATGGAGAAATAGTGGACGCCATCGTTCGTGTTAAAGATAAGATAATTCCTATTGATTCAAAGTTCTCTCTTGAGAATTACAACAGAATGATTGCCTCAGGAAAAGACGAAAAAGCAGCGTTTGAGAAAACTTTTGTTAATGATTTAAAGTTACGAATACAGGAAACTGCAAAATATATAAAACCAGAAGAGGGAACAGTGGACTTTGCCTTTATGTTTATCCCTAGCGAGGGGATATATTATGACTTGATAACAAACAAGGTTGGAGCCGACGATGAATCCCTCATACAGCGCGCTGCAAGCCAACAGAAGGTGATAATAGTGTCTCCAACGTCTTTCCTAGCATATCTACAAACAGTCCTTCAGGGTCTAAAAGCAATGGAAATAGAGGAAAAAGCACAAGACATATTAAAGAATGTTAGTAAGCTATCTTCACACTTAAATAGGTACGAAGACTATTACACAAAACTAGGAAACCAGCTGGCAACTACGGTAAATCACTACAATGCAGGGTATAAGGAATTAAATAAGATAGATAAAGATGTTTTACGCATCACGGGAGAATCTAGCGGGGTAGACTTACTTGAGATTGAAAAGCCTGAAAAGCAGGGGTAGACCTTGCTTTTTCGTGACAAATCATTAATATATTGGGACTTATGGCTGAAAAGAAAGTAACAGCAAAAAAGACACCTGCTAAGAAAGCTGCAGTAAAAAAAGCTCCTGCTAAAAAGGAGAGCGGTTTTGCTGTTATTGCAACAGGAGGTAAACAATACATTGTACGAGAAGGTGACTTTCTTAACATAGAACTACTAGGAGGAGAGAAGAAAGAAGGAGCAAAGATTGAATTTGAAGAAGTGCTTCTTACTGACAACGGAAAAGAAACAAAGGTAGGAGAGCCAACAGTTAAGGGAGCAAAGGTAATGGCTGAATTTATTCAAGAAGGACGAGACAAAAAGATTTCAGTTATCAGATTCCGCGCAAAGAGCCGATACTTTAAAAACAAAGGACACAGACAACCTTACACGAGAGTGAAGATTACAAAGGTTTAGATATGGAAAGGCGCCCCAAGGAGGCGCCTTTTTTATTAGTGGAGATGTGTCGCGGTATACGTTTGTCGGCTATCTCAACCCCTGCGTACATTGATAGCAGAGCGATTATAGAGAATGATCTTATTTCAGGAAAGATAGATGCAACGGCTAGAATAATTAATATTGTAGTTAAAGCACTGGCGAAGCCGTGTTCTTTAACCCCAAATCTTTTTGTGCGAACTCGATTTGCGCTTGTTGCTACGGCGTGATATCCATCAAATCCGAAAATACCTATCAATGCGATTAGTGAAAGTAGTTCCATTTTAACCCCCATTGTTTGAACTGCTTTGCCCACTATACAAAACTACGCCCTATTTTTCAACGCTTGAGACAGAGTCGCGGCGTCAGCGTACTCAAGTTCAGAACCCGTCGAGAGACCCCTTCCTAGGATTGTTGTTTTAACACCTTTAAGAGTTTCAGAATCTTTAATTTTATCAAAAAGATATTGAGTAGAATATTCACCGTCAGTTGTAGTTGAAAGCGCTAAAATTATTTCTTTCAACTTATTCTTTTTAAAATATTCAGAAAGTTCTTTCTCTCTCATGTAATTTTTCTTTCCGGTTAATGACATTACTCCACCAAGAACAAAGTACATTCCTTTGTAGGAATCACTCTTTTCCATTTGATCTATATCGGTGTCTTTTTCAACGATCATTAACTGATCCTTCTCTCTACTAGAGTCAGAACAAATCTTACACTTAGCTTCCAAGAGTGTTGAATATCGCAGGCAACTCTCACATTGCTTTATGGTAGACGCCACTTCAGTTATTGCCTTAGCCAATGTATTTCTGTAGCCGGCATCTTGTCGTAATAGGAAGAAAACAAACCTCCGCGCCTGGCGCGGTCCGATTCCTGGGAACTTCATAAACAATTCTGTTAACTTATCCAGTTCAGTCATAATTAGAATTCTTCCTCAGAGGCTTCCGCGAAGTCTCCAAAGTCTGTCTTTGAGACAGGATTAAATGTTGCTTGCTTCTCATCGAAATATAGCTCAATACGCCCAACAGGGCCGTTACGGTGTTTTTCAATCATAATGTCTGCAATATTTGGTCTGTCGGAGTTTTCGTTAGTGCGATCATCACGGTGTATGAACATAACAACATCGGCGTCTTGTTCGATTGATCCTGAATCTCTAAGGTCAGATAATCTAGGTGTACCACCACGTTGTTCAACTGCACGAGAAAGCTGTGAAAGTGCAAGAACCGGAACATCTAGCTCTCTTGCCATTCCCTTTAGGGATCGGGAGATTTCTGTAATTTGTTGAACCATAGAGTCTGATTGGCGAGTAGCACCTGGCACAATCAGCTGAAGATAATCGACTATTATAAGTGAGAGTCCTTTCTCAGCTTTTAGTCGTCTTGCAATGGAACGCATTTGAAGAACTGTTCTTTCCGATTTATCATCAATATATATTGGAGCAGCTGAGAGTCTGTCCATTCCGTTACGTAGCCTGTCATACTCATCGTCTGATGAAAGCCGCCCAGTTCGCAATTTCCACGAGTCTACTTTGGACTCAGAGGCTAACATACGATCAGTTAACTGTTGTGATGACATTTCTAGAGAAAATATTCCTACGGCGTTTCCATGTGCGATTGCGGTTTGACGTGCAATATCCATTGCAAGTGTTGTTTTACCAACAGAAGGACGAGCAGCTAATATTACTAAATCAGACTTTTGGAACCCAGCTAGAATATTATCCAAATCTTTAAACCCGGTGTGAATTCCTCGGATTTCATCTTTGTTCTCCTGAAGAGTCTCTAGTCTTTTCCAAGCATCTTTAAGTTCATCTCCAATGGAAACAAACTTTTGTAGTGTAGAGGAGTTGGCAATTTGGAACACAGTTGATTGTGCCTCATCAAGCAACTTGTCAATTTCGGAATCTTCCTTGTATCCAAGTTCTCCAATATGATCTGCAGCAGAGATAAGTTCTCTGTGAATCTGTTTTGCTTTTACTACTTGTGCGTAATGAGTGGCATTTGTTGCAGCTGGCGCAGAATCAGCGAGTTCCGAAAGAAAGGCACGCCCTCCAATTTGTTCAAGTTGTTTTAGCGACTTTAATTTTCCTGAAAGAGTAACAAGATCTATTGGCTCTCCCTTATTGAAAAGGGAAAGCATGCTTTCAAATATGTCTCCATGTTTTTTAGCGTAAAAGGAATCTGAATTTACCATGTCTGCAATGTCGTACATTGCATTAGGCTTTAACATAATTGCACCAAGAAGTGCGCGTTCAGCATCTAAATCTTGTGGTGGTACACGAGTATCGCTCATAGAAAGATTTTACCATGACATTTAATGGAGCGTACTTTAGGACACATGTGAATATGTCGGACAAGAGGGGGATATCTATTTAGAAAGCTCCGGACCCTCTTCTGAATCCTCAATTTTGTAACCAGCCTTTTCAATTAAGTCGCGAAGTGAGTCAGCCTTTTCAAAATCCTTTGACTCACGTGCCTCTTCTCTTTCAACTATGAGTTCTTGTATTTCTTCAGGAACTTCTAATTTTGCAGCTGTGCCGTGAAGTAGTTTATCCAGAGATTTATCCGATTCACTTAATCCCAAGCCCAAAACAGTATCAAAGTTTAATAGAGTCGCTCTTTTATTCTCTGGAGTAATGGAGTCGTCTTTAACAAGTGACCACAGAAGTGCGATTGCCTTTGGTGTGTCTAAATCGTCATTTATATAACCGTTAAACTTTTCCTTATAGCTAGAATCTATCTCTCCACTCTTTAGGCTAAGCTCATCAACAAAATACCTATGAAGCTTCTTTAGTGCTGTGTGTGAGCCCTCCAATGCATCCCAGGTGAAGTTTACGGGCGTTTTGTAGTGTGCGGTCATTAGCCAGTACCGATAGGACAGGGGGGAGAAACCACGATCTATTATTTGATCCAATGTAAGGAGGTTTCCAAGGGATTTTCCCATTCTTCTTCCCTCTATATTTATGAAAGCATTGTGCATCCAGTAGTTAACAAACTTCTTTTTATTTATGGATTCACTTTGAGCAATTTCATTATTGTGATGAATAGGTATGTGATCAATTCCTCCAGTATGTATATCTACTTGTCTTCCTAAGAGTGCACGACTCATTGCAGAACATTCTATGTGCCAACCTGGAAACCCTACTCCCCACGGAGACTCCCATTCTTGCTGTCGTTTTTCCTGAGAGAATTTCCACAATGCAAAGTCTGAGGGATTTTTCTTTTGTTCATTTTTTTCAACTCGTGCGCCTTCTTCTAGTTCTTGGGTATCGATGCCCCCGAGCTGTCCGTAGTTTTTAAATACAGAAGTATCAAAGTATATTCCATCATCTATTTTATACGCATGACCAATTTCCATTAGGGTTTCCACCATGGCAATTTGTTCTGCAATGTAATCTGTGGCTTTTGGAAATTGAGTACCTTCGGTTTTAAGATTCAATTTTTTAATGTCTTCTTTAAAGAGGGAAGTATATTTCTCAGCAATGTCTTGTGCTGATTCTCCGCTAAGTTTCGCGGCCTTTTCTTGTCTGTCTTCTCCTGTGTCAGCATCACCTTCGTTATCTCCAGTAAGGTGGCCAACATCAGTTATATTTATAACCTGCTTTACGTTGTATCCGTTGTATTCTAATGTTCTTCGAACTAAGTCAGAGAGAAGGTAGGAACGCATATTTCCGATATGTGCTCTTTCATATACTGTGGGGCCACAACTGTACATCCGTACTTCTTCCTTGAGTGGCGTGAAAACCTCCTTTTCTTTAGATAGAGTGTTGTAAAAATGAATTGGCATTTGCCTTAGTATACTACAACCACCCCTTCCGTTTAAAGAACAGGAACATAAAGAATGTTGCAAAGAGCATCATTCCTATAACAATCCAAAAATCGTGTTCTTGTCCAACAAAAGGAATGTTTTCTGTGTTCATTCCAAATATAGAGGCAACAAGAGATAATGGGAAGGTAACAAAGGCTAGTATGGTGAAAACCTTCATAACTTCATTTTGCTTTGTTGAAAGCAATGAGTTATTTGTTTCGCGAAGTTCAGTCAAGGTCTGCCATATTCTGGTTATGTGCTTACGAGAACGGTAGTACATGTTCTCAATTGCTTTCACTCGGGTTGCGTATTCGCTTCCGGCAAACTCTACAGTTAACTCTCTTAGAGAACTCAAGACTTCTTGATGTGGGTCCAGTGCTTGTTTTAAGTTTAAAATATCGCGTCCTGTTTTAGATAGGGAAACAACCATTTCTTTCTCTCGCCCCTTGAAGACCTCACTTTCAATGTGTTCAAGAGTCTCTCTAACAATATTAATTTCATTTTCTACCGTCTTGTATAAGCGTCTTGTGAGTAGCAAGAAGATATCAAAGGGGTTATCAGTTAAATGATCATCATCTAGACTTGCGTTAACTTCGAATACTTTTCTAAAGTCTTCAAACGATTCTAGTTCTTGGTAGCGTGTTGTTATTATAAAATCCTTTCCGATTATAAAATCAACTTCATGTTCAAGGTGTCCTAGTGAGTTCTCCGGGTGACTAAGAGTCGGAAAATGTAAAACTAAATATAGAAACCCATCATACTTATCCGTATGAGGCCTTAGAGTAGGCGAGAGAAGCTCGTCTGCAACTATTTGATCTATTTTAAATTCCTCCACTATAGACTTAACGTCCATAATACTGGGGGACTCCAGATCAATCCAGATTAAATCTTTGTATTCGTGTCTATGAAGCATTACCTACAGTATAGAGCATAGATAAATACAGTTGGTCTACTAGCGTGTATAACCGTGTCCATGTCATAATGTCCAAATGTTAAGAAATCTCTCAATAGCATTAGTTATAGTAATCGCATTTTCTACAGGAGCTATTCTTGGAGGAAAGGGCGTAGTAAACGATAAGTTAAATAAGTATGGATTCTCTGCTTTTGCTGCGGGGTCTGTTGCAACTGAGCAGCCTGTAGATACTAATTTGACTCCGTTATGGAAAGCGTGGGGACTCTTAGATGATAAATTTGTTGACGCCTACGCAACTACTACTGCAACTACTACAAAAAAAGATATAAGAGAGGATCAAGTTTGGGGATTAATTAGCGGGCTCGCGGAGTCTATGGGAGACCCGTACACAGTTTTCCTACCGCCTTCTCAGGCTGAAGTGTTTAATGCAGATATTAGTGGAAGCTTTGAAGGAGTTGGAATGGAGATTGCTATTCGCGACAGAATACTAACAGTCGTATCTCCTCTAAAGGGAACCCCTGCGTTTACATCGGGTATTAAAAGTGCTGACAAAATTGTTAAAATTGACGATACGAATACCAAGGATATGAGCATAGGTACTGCAGTTCAATTAATTAGAGGAAAGAAGGGAACAGACGTTATATTTACCATTGTACGAGAAGGTGAGGGTGAGCTTCTCGATATTACTGTTACAAGAGACACAATTCAAATACCAACGATAGAAACTTACAAAAGAGACGATGGAATATTTGTTATAGAGCTATCGAATTTTTCAGCGAAGTCTTCGGAGCTTTTCAGGCAAGCACTTATGGAATTTGTTGAAACAGGCTACGATAAATTGATTATTGATCTTCGAGGCAACCCAGGAGGATATCTTTCAGCAGCCACTGATATGGCCAGTTGGTTCTTGCCGACAGGAAAAATAGTAGTTACTGAAGATTACGGCGGAAATGGAGAGAATAAAATCCACAGAAGTAGGGGGTACGATATTTTTGAAGGGGAGTTAGTAATCTTAATGGATAGAGGTTCAGCATCAGCGTCTGAAATCCTTGCAGGATCTTTGAAAGAGCATGGCGTGGCCACACTAATTGGAACCCGTAGTTTTGGAAAGGGATCAGTGCAGGAAGTCTTGGATATTACTTCAGAAACCTCTCTAAAGGTAACGGTTGCTCGTTGGCTACTTGCAGGAGATGTATTTATAACAAAAGAGGGAATTGACCCAGATATTGAAGTAGAGTTTCCTGAAGAGATAGATGAAGACGACGATACAGATTACACCTTAGAAAGGGCAGTTGAATACTTGCTAGAGTAGTTAATTCTAAGTAATATACAGACTCAATTAATTTCAAAAATATGAAAGTTATTTTACTTAAAGACACAGCAAAAGTTGGACAAAAGAATACAATCGCAGAAGTAGCAAATGGCTACGCACAATTTCTAATAGGACAAGGTAGGGCAGAGGCAGCTACTGATTCAAAAATTGCACAATTAGAAAAGAGAGCAGGAGCTCAAGAGGCCCAAGTTGAAGCTTCTAAAGAAGCACTACAAGAAGGATTAGCAAAAATTGAAACTCTTGTTATCAAGGCAAACTCAAATGAGAAAGAGCATCTCTTTGAAGCAATAAGTGCAGAAGTTATAGCAGAGCAACTAAAGAAAGATACGGGAGTTGCAGTTGATGCTAGTGCAATTGTTATAGACTCACCAATTAAAGAACTTGGAGAACATACAGTAGAAATATCGGGAGAGAAGGCGACTATAAAGATTGAAGCCAACTAATACAAAAGGGCGCCGGTTAGGGCGCCTTTTTGTGTGATTTTTAGGGTGTTATACCATATTTGTGTGCAAGGACGCTCAGCGTGATTGCGACTGCAAACATTGATATGGGTATCCACATTCGTTTCTTCTTGAACATTGGAATTCTCCAGATTGTTATCACACACGAAGGTGCGGCTAATCTGAGTTTAGCAGATAAATAAAAAAACCGCACGATTTGTGCGGTTTCTCTATAGAACGTCTACTACTTTTTTCTTTACCGTAACTCCGGTGAAGTTAGTCTTTCTTTTTTCTCTAAATTTTACTAGTCCGTCTGTAAGTGCAAACAGTGTGTGATCTTTTCCTACCCCAACATTCTTTCCTGCCATAATCTTTGTTCCGCGCTGACGTACGATAATAGACCCGGTTTTTGCTGCTGAACCGTCTGCTAGTTTAGTACCCAGATATTTTGGGTTTGAATCTCGTAGGTTTTTTGCCGAACCTCCGGCTTTTCTATGTGCCATATATCAGTTAAAATAGTTCCCAATGAGGAACTGGTGGAAAAGTATACGCGAACGAGGCACTCAAATCAAGGGCAATACCCCCAAAATGGGGCAGGATGTCTTTATAGTGCTCATACTAATATTAGTTGGATTAGGGGCTTTTGGATTAGGAAGACTCTCCATGATGGAAGAGAAACGGCCAGCCATCAGAATGTTTGAACAAGCAATGAATGAGGTTGATCCAATTAGTATGGGTGGACTAGTGGTGGCCTCAAGAAAGGGGAGTAAGTATCATTTTCCGTGGTGTTCGGGCGCAACTAGAATGAGCGAGGTGAATAAGGTGTGGTTTAAGAGTATCGACGGGGCTAGAAAAGCTGGTTACGAGCCGGCGGGGAATTGTAAGGGGTTGAAGTAAAATGATATAATGCCCAAATGTTAATACTAGATATAGAAGCCTCAGGCACAGATTACGAAAAGCACTCAATTGTAAGTATTGGTGCACTTGATTTAAAGAGCCCAGAAAATCGATTTTACGAAGAGTGTCGTATATGGGATGGAGCACACATAATGGATGGTGCACTTGAAGTAAATGGATTTACAAAAGAGGAAATTACAGATCCAACAAAACAAACTGAAGAAGAGTTGATAAAAAAGTTTATCGCCTGGAGTGAATCTCTTGAAGATAAGACTTTCGGAGGACAGAACGTTTCTTTTGATAGAGACTACGTACGAGCAGCATGTGAACGTGCTGGATTAAATTACACTTTTGCATATCGAACTATCGATAGTCACTCACTTGCATGGATGCACATGATTAAAAGAGGGGAGACACCACCAGTTGATGTTGAACACAAAAGAAGTGCACTAAATTTAGATGAGGTGTTAAACTATTGCGGAATACCGGAAGAGCCGCATCCTCACAATGCTCTCACAGGTGCGCTTTCGCACGCTGAAGTGATAAACAGGTTGCTGTATAATGAGAAGTTGCTTCCGGAGTTTGAACAATTTGATGTTCCTTGGAGTTAATAATTAATATAATATTTATGGGATTTTTTACAATTTTACCTTTAGCTATCGGTATTGCAGTTGCAGTACTACGACAAGTTAACCAATACGAACGAGGGGTTATGTTTACAATGGGTAAGTTTACCGGAATGCGAGAACCAGGATGGAGAATAGTAATTCCTGTGTTTCAGAAAATGTTGAAGGTAGATATGCGAACAAAAGCAGTTGATGTTCCTCAACAACAGGCCATTACCAAAGACAACATCGCAGTTGGAGTTAACGCCGTTATATACTACAAGGTAAGTGATGCAGGCAACGCTATTTTAAAAGTTGAAGATTTCTTCTTTGCTGTAAGTCAGTTAGCACAAACAACTATGCGTAATGCTGTTGGTGAAGTTGAACTTGATGAACTTCTCTCAGGAAGAGAGAAGATTTCAGAAAAAATTCGATCAGTAGTTGATGTTGCTAGTGATGACTGGGGGATTAAGGTTCAAAACGTTGAGCTTAAAGATATTATCCTCCCTGATAACATGGAGCGAACAATTGCAAAACAGGCTGAAGCTGAACGTGAGAAACGCTCAGTTATCATTAAGGCTGAAGGTGAGGTAATCTCAGCTGATAATATGGCAAAGGCTGCTAACACTCTCTCAGCAGCACCCGGTGCACTACACCTTAGAACATTGCAGTCACTGAACGATCTTTCTTCAGATCAGAGCAACACAGTAGTGTTTGCGATGCCTATTGAAGTATTAAGAGCGTTTGAGAAGTTCGGGAAGTAGTGTACACACCGGACCCTTGTGCGACACTACCTCAGCATATACTATTAGGTGGTGAATAGAAAAACTTCAATTTCAGACGACTATATATCTGGTTTTACAGATGGAGAGGGATGTTTTGGATTATCTGTACGCAGAGATGTTAGGCATGAGAGAGCCTCAAAGGCAGTTTATTATAGCTGGAAGGCTATTTTTGCCATTAGTCTAAGAGCGGATGACTTTAAAATTCTTGAGGAATTTAAAAAACGATTTGAAGTGGGCGAAATTAGCTTCACCAAGAATAATAAGTCGGTACGTTACCAGGTGACCGATCTATTTGAATTACAGGATACGATAATACCATTCTTCAGAAAAAATAAACTTTTCGGTAAAAAGAAGCGAGATTTTAAACTTTGGGCTGAAGCAGTAAGTATCTTGCTTAAGTACAAGAAGATAAGAGGATCAGTGAATATAGTGAAGGGGAGTATGGGTTTCCAAAAGGTAGTGTGGAGCAAAGAAGATTTAGCACGTATACAGGAAATACAGGAACAGTCGTCTAAATTTAAAAGCTCGCAAAATAGAAAATGGACCAATTCTCGACTAGGAAGGGAAGAAGTGTAGATTGGATTACTTTAGTTCGCACAATATATCTTTTGCGACATAATATACAACTAATACAGCTTAGTAAACACATATATAAATCTCAGCCTTCTTCTAACCCTTCAAATATTTTTTATTTTTTTATCTAGTTACTTTTTGCACGTATATGTATAAATTTTAATTTCTCAGTCTTTTGACGGATCTCGTTAAAATTAAGTTAATCACCCTGCTCTACCCCGTCCTCAATACCCTATATATATTGTGCGACATTAAACTTTTTGGTACTAGTGTACCAAGTAAAGGAGAGTGAGAAGGAGCTAATTCAAGTAATTTAGAGGATTTAGATAACCACTCCATGAGGCAACAGGCACTTTCGCATCAGCACACCCTGTCCTTGCCTTTATGTCACCAAGACGCACAACTTGCACTGCGTCGTTTGCATAAAGAGTAAAATGAAGGTGAGGTCCTGTTGAGAATCCGGTGTTACCTGAGTATCCGATAACTCGGCCAGTACCAACGGCATCACCTGGGCTAACACTGATATCTGAAAGGTGTGCGTATAGAGTAGCTAATCCGTTTACGTGCTCAACAAGTATCCATTTTCCGTACGAGTAACATCCACGGAAAGCATCGGTATTCCCTGTTGCTTTAATATTTCCGGAAAGTGCTGCTTTAACAGGCGTCCCTATCGGCGTACCAAAATCCATCCCGTTGTGTCCGCTTCCGTTGTACGCACCTGAGCTGGCAAACTTTGTATTTCCAAAGTATTGAGTGATCCTTACTTTATCTAATGGCCAGCTCAGTACCCCCTTCCCTGCAGGCGGTATGCTAGATGGATCTAAGATATATTGCAGTTCAGATTCAAAACTTTTCAGCTGAGCTTCAAATTCTTCCTTAGCCTTTTTCTTTTCGGCTATAAGTTCCTGATAGGTTGATTCTCTGTTTTTGGTTTCCTTTAGAAGGGAGTTCTTTGCTTGTCTGTTTATATCTAGAGAACGCTTCTGAGTTGAAAGATCTGTTTTCTGAGAGACTAATTTACCTTGTTGAATTTCCTTTGTCTCTCTTGCAGCCTCAAGAGATTTTCTTTGAGCAGTTAGTACTGTAACTTCTCCTCTAACTACTACTTGGAATTGTTGAAGAGTTTCAACGTCACTCCAGAGATTGGAAATATCATTACTATTTAAAATAATCTCAACAAAAGAATCACTTTCCGTTTCGTTTATCCTTCTTATTGTTTCGGCTAATGCTTTTTGGTTTCCTGCAATTAATTCTTCCTTAATATTAATATCATAAGTCATTTCTTCAATGCTGGAGCTTGTTGTATTGATCTGCCTTTGGGTAATAGATATGTTCGCTCCAACTTTTTTTCTTGAAACATCTAATTCTTGAACAGCCCCTTGAAGAGTGTTCTTCTCTCTACTAATTTCAGTTAATTGAGCTTCATACTTCTTAATCTCCTCTTCAATTTCAGAAATTTCAGTTTGTTGATTGTCTATCTTATCTCGAATCTCACTTGCACTCTGTGCGTTCAACACTCCTGGAGTGAGCAAAAGAATAGTCAAAAATCCAGTTAAGATTTTCATGGCTAGAGTAAATCAACTGCTGTTTTAAGACGACTAACAGTCTCTTCTTTTCCAAGAATTGCAGCAAGCATAAACGGATCTGGAGATCGTTTTGCTCCAGAAAGCGCAAACCGTAAAGGTCCTAAAACGTCACCCCTACCGTTCTCATCAGCATAGGGCCATATTTCTTCTTTTATACTCGTAGGATCCCATTTTGAGGCCTCTAGGAGTGTTTTAGCAGTGTATTGTAGGTGTCCTTTAGTTGTTTCTGCAGGAGAATCTTTCCATTTGAGATCTTCGGGATTAATAGCAGGTGCATTAAGTAGCCAGTCAAATTCTCCTGTCTTATTCATCTCAATAACTTCTGAGAATTTGTGTAATCTTTCTCGTATTACGCCTTCTATAAGTAAGGCGAAGTTCGGGTGGTTCTCTATTTTCTCGTTCTGTAGAAATTCCTTTACCGTACTTGTGTACTCTTCCATTGGAAGTTCCAACAAGTGGTGTTTATTAATTGAGTCTAGTTTTTCATAGGAAAACATTGCAGGTGAATTATTCACTCTTTCAATAGAGAACTCCCCTATTAATTCGTCTTTGGTAAAAAATTCTCGCTCATCTCCAGGGTTCCAACCTAAGAGTGCAAGATAGTTTAGGATCCCTGCGGGAATATATCCAAGATCTTTAAATTCCTGATATGTTACAGCACCGTGCCTCTTCCCTAGTTTCTTTTTATCACTTCCAACAATTAGGGGAAGGTGTGCGTACTGCGGTGCTTCCCCTCCGAGTGCATCTATTAGAAGTATTTGTCTGGGTGTTGAAGTTATATGATCTTCTCCGCGAATGACATGAGTGATCTCGCCCTCCATATCGTCAACGACAACAGTTAAGTGATAGATTGGATTATCAGCAGAACGAGCTATAACAAAATCACCGAAGTCTGTTGTGTCGATCGTTATCTCTCCGCGGATGAGGTCAGTAAATGTTAATTCTTTGTTTGGGTTTTTAAATCGTATAACATTCTTACCTGGCTCCCCTTCTGATTCTTCAGCTACATATGCATTTCCATTTTCAATTAATGTATTTAACGCCGCAATATATTTTTCAGTTCTTTCTGATTGTCGAAACGGTCCGCTGTCAAAATCTAGTCCTAGAGACGCTAGAGCATTTAAGGCTACTTCCTCGTGTTTTTGATCACTTCGCTCAAGATCAGTATCTTCAAAACGCATAACGATTTCTCCCTCGTTATGGCGAGTGAACAGGTAGTTAAAAAGAAGCGTCCTTATATTTCCAATATGTAGACTTCCAGTTGGTGAAGGCGGAAAGCGTGTAATTATTTTATTCATGTTCAAGTGCTGTTTTTATAATCATGTGAGCTAATTTTTTAGCCGCATCAGGGCGTGAAAATTCTAAAGCCGCCTTCCTCATATCATCTTGGATTTCTTGGCTTCCAAGTATTCTCCCAATTTCTGCAACTAGTAGATTTTCACTTAAATTCTTTTGCTTTAGCACAACTGCAGCCCCGTCTCTTGCGTAGGCAAAAGCGTTTCTGGTTTGGTCGTGGGAGAACTCCTCAGGAATTGGAATAACAATTGAAGGTATCCCCCAGGCTGCTGTTTCAAATATATGCCCGGCGCCTGCTCGCATAACAACAATGGACGCAACTCCAGCAGACATTCTTGTGGCCAAAGTATTTAAGTACCCAAATACTTTATAGTTACCCTTGTGGGGGTGATCTTTTAGGATAACTCGAGCAAGACCCTCAATTGTTTCCAGATTTTCTTTTCCTGTTTGATGAATCACTTGGTATTTCTCTAGAAGTTCAGGTAGTGCGTCTAATATCACAGAGTTAATCGAAGTAGCACCTTGTGATCCACCAAGGATCAGAATAGTTGGTTTTATAGAGTCGAGTTTAAGAAAAGAGTGGGCACCTTCACTTGCAGGCCTAAAGAGCGCTCGCCTTATAGGATTTCCTACTAACGCGATTTTAGAGTCATCTACATTTTTAAAATACTCTCGTACTCCAGGAAATGAAATAGCTACAGCCTTTGCCCACTTAGAGGCAAGTAGGTTTGCTTTTCCCGGATGTGCGTCTGATTCGTGAATGATTACAGGAATATTTAAAATTCTTGCTGCAATTGTAGTTGGAACACTCGCGTAGCCTCCTTTACTAAAGACAACGTCAGGATATAAAAAGAACAATTGAATTGTTGCCTGAACAGTTCCGAAGAGAGTTTTAAAAACATCAAATACATTACGTATAGAAAAGTAGCGGCGAACCTTACCCGCACTGCTTTTTTTCCAAGTAATATTTTGCTCAGCAAGAGCATCACTGTCTAACAAGTGAGGAGCAATGTAAAAAAGTTCAGGGGTAAGTAGTCTGTCTTCTTCTACGATATTGTGAATTTCCTCTGCCACTGCAATTAGAGGGTAGAAATGACCACCGGTACCAGCACCTGTAAAAACGATTTTCATACACCTAGTATATCGCAATTACGACTTTGCGTAACGCGACACGTTAAGAATAATTCCAACCCCAACCAACATAACAAACATGGCGGTTCCACCGTGACTTATAAACGGCAATGGAAGTCCCGTAAGTGGAATAACCCCAAGCATTGAAGATATATTTACAAGAGCTTGAATTGCGATAAGAAGGGTAATACCTATAACGACTAGTCCACCAAAATAATCAGGCGCTCTTACTGCAACCCAGAAGGAGCGAACCACTAATGCAACAAAAAGACCTATTATCAAAACAGCTCCAGCAAATCCAAATTCTTCAGCGGCAACGGCAAAGACTGAGTCCCCCGTTGGCTCAGGCAAGTATCCAAATTTTTGGACACTTTGACCAAAGCCGCGTCCTGCCATCTTCCCTGAGCCAACAGCAATGAGAGATTGCTTAATCTGGTATCCAGAACCAAGCTGGTCAGCCGAGGGGTTTATAAAAGTAGTAATACGATCTAATACGTAAGGGCGCACTGCAATTAAGGCACCTAACGCAATTATTGCAATTAGGAAGAGTATTCCTAAGTCTCTCCACTTTGCACCGGCTGCGAAAAACATTCCACCAGCTGTCGCCACTATCACAACTAGAGTACTTGTGTCGGGTTGTAATAATAGAACTAGTGAAGGCACAGCGAGAATTAAAATAAAGGCAAGAAGACCGTTCTTGTACTTTCCCAAGTGTACTCTGTTACTAGCAAGGTACGCTGATAGATACAGAACAGTTCCCAACTTTAAGATTTCTGCAGGTTGAACTGATAATGGGCCAAGAGAAAGCCATCTTGTAGCCCCTCCTGCTGAAAAACCAAGTCCGGGTATAAAAACAGCTATGGTTAACAAGATAGAAGCAACAAAAAGATACAGCGAGTATTGTTTGAGAAATCTATAATGAACTCTACTCATCAATACCAAGGCAGCTGTTCCAAAGAATATCCCGAGAACAAGTTGGCTAAAAACTAGAGATGAAAACCTAGCACCTTCCTTTGCTAACAATCCCAAAGATGCAGAAGAGAAAAGAAAAAACCCCACTACTACTAGTAGAGCAATAATTATAGCCAGAGGTCGGTCAATTTTGTTTCCCACTCCCCTCATTATCCAATGAGTGCAAAAATCACACCAAAGAAAGCAAACATAGCACCTAGAATCCAGTACCTCATGACAACTTTAGTAGAAGGCCACCCAATTGCTTCAAAGTGATGATGAAGGGGTGCAACGCGAAGAAGTTTTCTTCCGAGGAATTTTTTTGAAAGTAATTGAGCAATAGTTGTTGCAACTGTTGCAACAAGAAGGAAGCCAATTATTGGCAGTGCTGCAATTCCGATCCCTCCTCCTAGTGAGTCTGTCATAAAGGCGATTGTTGCGAGAGTTAGAGTGAGTGCCATTGATCCAGTCTCAGTCATATAAAATCGTGCCGGCGGAACGTTAAACCATAAGAAGGCAAGAATTGCACCAACAATCATTGCAGAAAAGGCAGCTAAGTTTATTTGATCTTGAACAAGGGCAATTAAAGAGTACGCTGAAAAAATCATTGCAAATACTCCTCCTGAAAGACCGTCTATTCCGTCAATTGTTCCACTTGCGTAAATAGAAAGAGAAATAAGCATAAACAAAGGAATCACAAGCCATCCTATTTCAAGTGAATCATCAAACGGTATTCCTATAGAAGTAATATCCAACTTATTGTGGAACCACCAACCTATCAGAAAGGAAAGTGTGAGTACAAAAAGTAGGCGCCTTCTTAGGGAAAGTCCTCCCCTTCTTTTTATTTCTAAGAAGTCGTCGATAAATCCAACTAGCGCTCCTGCGAATAATGTCATAACGGGTATCCAGGTTTGACTCCGAGAGAAGAAATCTAATTTTGAAGTAGAATCATTTGGGAAAATATAGGCAACCAATGAAATTCCAAGAATAGTTATTAGTGCACTAAATATTATTACCAAACCTCCCATTCGTGGAGCCTCTCTTTCTTTCTCTTTATGTAATGAATTAAATACTTCAGCAGTACTGCCGTCCATGGCTGTTTTTCCACCTTCTTTTTTCCAAGCTCGGTATTTATATAAGTAATGTGAAATTGTCGGGGTTATTCCAATACCTACAGTAAAGGCAATTACTGCTGGCATCATTACTTTGATTAAGTTATCTAATTCCATAATACTGTTTTATAAAGTTTAACAATGTCATCAAATCTTCCGTCCACGCTTGAGCCTAATACAACTATTATATATGCGTGTCCTGGTTCGGTTTCTACAACTACACCAAGATTTCCTCCTGCAAGATCTGTGAATCCGGTTTTACCAAAAACCAATCCAGGGAGTTCCCCTATTGCCTGGTTTGTATTTTTCGCTTCATAAATTTCCCCAATTGAGTTCTTAAATATCTGAGTCTCTTGAGATGTTGAAAAGAAAATTTCTGGAGCGGTTTTATACGCATAGGAAAGCAGTTGTGTTACATCTTTAGCAGATCCGTAAGAGCCGCTATATAGTTCGCTATTATCAAGACCCGTGGGGTTTGTAAAATAGGTTTGGTTTAATTCCAATGTCTCTGCTTGGATATTTAAAAGTGTAACTATATCCACATCAGTAGACTCCTCTAATTTCCTTCCAAGGGCTGTTGCTCCGTCGTTTGAAGAAGTCATCAGTGTGAATTCCAGCAGGTTTTCAGTATTCCATGTTTCCCCGTCTTTAAATCCGGAATCGCCCTCGGTACTTAAATCCCTCGGAGTGAAAGTGATTGACTCATTCATGTCCAGGAACTGTCTTGCCAAGGTGGCTACTGCAACTTTGGTTATAGATGCTAACGGAAGTTGTACAGTTCCGCTTTTTTCATAAAGTACCATGCCTTCCACCATGTCATATACATATGCGGCTTGCGCTTCAATTTCAACTTCCTTTTGAGTTTCCAATGCAGTTGAGGCACTAGCCATTTGAAGCTCAGGTTGTGCTTCGCTATTTAATGTAGCAAAAACAAGCCCGGTAGTACCGAAAAGTGAAATGATTGCCATGTATGCTAAGGGGATGTTTTTAGTCGTCATAATTTTTTTGGAGAGATTCTTTCATTGTCTCATACTCTGGGAGTTCGTGTACCATAGAAACCCCTACATGACTTAATAATTCGGGTGTCACTTTGTATTCCCAGGCTCGGGAGTCAGATTCGCTCTTGGATCTTTCGAGCAGTCCTCGTAGAATTAACTGTCTAAGCGTTGCACTAGAATTAACTCCACGTATGTAATCTATTTCACTTCGAGAGGCTCCATTTTTGTATAAGACTATGGAAAGAACCTCTAGTCCTGCAGTACCAACATCTTTCTCACTGTCCTTCTTTTGTGTTTGTGTAATAAACTCGGAATATTTTTGAGAGGTCCGTAGTGACACGTGTTCAAGAGTTTCTAATATTTCAATACCCTGAGGGTGGGATTTTAGATTTTCAATTGCAACCTCCACCTCTTCCTTGGTTAATTCCATAAGCGAAGCTATTTCTGCCTTTTTCATCTCGCCCCCGTTTGAATACAGTAGTGCTTGTAGTTTTTGTGCGTTTCTATCCATAATGTGGTGTGTCTACTTCCTCGTTATCAAAATCAATGTCAGAAAAATGTTTCTCCTGGGTCACACTTAGTGTCCCACGCTTTACTAGTTCAAGTAAAGCTAAAAAGTTAACAATACCCTCTATTTTACTAGCCTTCTCAGTAATCTTATTAAAAGAGGAAGTTGTAGCTGAGCGTATTCTCTCTGTTAGATCTTCAATCATCTCCTCCAGAGAGACTTCTTTACTAACCTTTGCAGTAGGTGCCTTGTCAAAGGAAGGAAGAGCATCCAGTGCGCCTTTTAAAGAAATGTGCAAGTTTTCTTTTTTTACATCACCCCCTGGTGAGAATTTTATTTCCGTTGGCTTAAATGTTGGAAGAAACAATTTCTTGCCCCAACGGTTTTTGATTAACTTAGTCGCTCTTCTTACTTTCTTATACATCTTTAGACGATTTTCTAAATCTCTAATATCTTCGTCTTCCTCTTCTGAGAGTTCAAGAGACGGAAGTAGTGAGCGAGACTTTATTAACAGCAAAGTAGAGGCTACAACAACAAACTGAGAGGTTTGCGAAAGTGGAATTGCTTCCCTGTCTTGAATGTATTCAATGTAGTCGTCAGAAACTTTAGCAAGAGACACGTCATTTATACGAAGCTTCTCTCTTTCAATTAAATCAAGAAGAAGCCCAAGTGGGCCTCGGAAACCTTCTAGCTCTAGAGTAAAGTCAGACATCTATTCACTCAACTGATTATCTATTCGGTTCATGTCACGTGGGAATAAAGTAGCTTCTCGCACATTCTTTAGTCCAAGCATAAGTTGAGTTAGACGCTCTAGTCCGTTTCCTGTACCACCGTGAGGAGGCATTCCAAATTTAAATGCTTGAAGATAGAACGAGAATAGTTCTGGGTTCATTCCCTTCTCTTTTATCTTCTCAACTAAAGTATCATGGTCGTGTATTCTTTGACCTCCTGTTGTTATCTCAAGTCCTCGGAAAAGAAGATCAAAGCCTTTTGTTGTGCCTGGCGCATCTTCATCTTCGTATGTATAGAAAGGACGCTTTGATACAGGGTAGTGAGTAACAAAGATATAGTCAGACTTATGATTCTCTTTAGCCCAAGCACATAGTTGTCGTTCGTGTTCAGGTTCAAGATCTGGCTCGTTAACATCAGCTCCAACAATCTCCAGTGCTTCCTTAAGTGTAACTACTGGAAACTTTTCTGGAGTTAATGGGATTTCAACTTCCATTCTCTTAAGTATGTCGGGATGTCTTTCAGCTATAGTCTTTGCGATATGTGAGTGAACAGCTTGAGTCATCTCCATAACGTCTTCGTGATCTTCAATAAAGCCCATCTCAAAGTCCAAGGAGGAATATTCTGAAAGGTGTCGTGAAGTTGCGTGATCTTCTCCTCTAAAAACTTTTCCAATACTGAACACTCTCTCGTAGGTTCCTACCATTATCTGCTTATACAATTGAGGGCTAGTTGCTAGAAACGCTAACTTATCTTTGTAATAGTCGACTTTAAAGGCAGATGCTCCTCCTTCTGCGTCTCCTCCTACAAGTGCAGGTGACTGGTATTCTTTGAATCCCTCGTTTGTTAGGAACTCACGGAATGCCGCGGTAATGGTTGCTTGAACTGTGAATACATCTAATGCTTTTTGTGAACGTAGTGTTAGTGGAAGGTTGTCTAAGTATGTATCTATATTTAATTCTGAATCTAAGTCGAAAGGCATTTCATCAGCTTCTGAGAGAATTTGCACTTCTTCGACAAGTAATTCAACATCACCGTTTTGCTCGTCCTTAATCATACTCTCAGGTCGTTCGTTTACGGTGCCTTGAATACTTACCACCCATTGCTCTCGTATGTCTTTAGTCTCGTCAGTAAGATCTCCTTTGACAACACCTTGAACCACTCCACTACGGTCTCGGATAACTAGGAAGGTAAGTTTCCCATGATCACGACGAACATCTACCCATCCTGCGATGTGTACCTTCTCCCCTTTCTTTTTAGTTAAGTCTGAAATTATTGTTCGTTCCATGTTTATAGTGTTACTCCGATTTTCTTTTTAACATCAATCATTTTTTCCTGAGCCCTTTCTCTTGCTTTTTGCGCACCACTTTCGAGTATAGCCCTTACGTCTTCGTCAGTAATTTGTTCTCGTCTTTCTCTCATTGGGGCGATTAAGTTTTCTAAATCTTCAATTAAAATCTTTTTAAGTTCTCCGTACTGTCCTTTATTTTCTTCGTAGATAACCTTAAGATCTTCCTCGCTTCTAAGTAATTTGTGTATGGCGTATACATTTTCAGGAACTTCCCCATCAGAATCTGTAACGATACTCATAACAGCACTTTCTATTTCTTCCTTGCTGCCGAAAAGTGGAATGGTGTTGTTATAGCTTTTACTCATCTTTTTACCATCAACTCCTGGAACAGTTCCAACTCCTTCAATAATATTTTCCTGGGGTGGGGTGAATGTTTCTCCGAATGCATTATTGAACTTATTTGCGGCCTCTCTTGCATATTCAATGTGTTGTCGTTGATCCTCCCCCACTGGAACAACTTTTGTATCGTAGAGAAGAATGTCCGCTGCCATAAGCATTGGATAACTAAACAAACCGGCGTTTGCCTCAAGTCCTTTGGCAACTTTGTCCTTGTAGGAGTGTGACTGCATTAAAAATGGAACACTCACCAGGCATTGGAAAATCCAAGATAGCTCGGTGTGCTCTTGTACGTCTGATTGTCTAAACAATATTACTTTCTCAGGATCAACTCCTGCTGCAACGTAGTCCTTAACAATATTTATGGTATTAGAACGCAGTTCTTCAGGGTTTCGAATAGTTGTAAGGGCGTGGTAATCAACAACCATTAGGTGACTGTCATAGTTTTCGTACATATCTACAAAGGGCTTAAGAGCGCCAAAGTAATTTCCAATGTGTAATGTTCCAGAAGGTTGTAATCCGGTTAGCAGACGTTGTTTTTCAGTCATATTCAGCCAATAGTATCAATGTTTAAGCGCTTTGGGAAGCAGGTATCTCTACAATAAAGGTAGAACCCTTTCCTTTCCCCTCTGATTCAGCCCAAATTTTTCCCTTGTGGGCCTCAACCATTTGGCGAGCCACGTAAAGGCCAAGTCCCGTTCCGTTTACATTAATTCCGGAAGCGTCCCTGGCACGAACAAATTTTTCGAACAACCCATGTATTTCGTTAGGGGCAATTCCTACACCGCTATCTTTAACTTCAATATGAACGCTGCTATCTGAAGTTATTTCAACCTTAACCCAACCTTCTTCTGTGTACTTAATTGCATTATCAATAAGGTTAAAGAAGATGTGGCGAATCTTTGCGTAGTCTGCGTGTATGGTACTACCCTCTTCACACTTATTAACAAAAGTTAGTTCAAGGCCGCGGTCCGTTGCCATTGGCTGAAGTTCTTCAACAATATCTTTAACGAGTTCGCTTGCTTGAAATTTCTTCTTGTCATACTGCATACTTCCCTGTTCAATCCGGGATACGTTTAGGAAATCATTGATGGTTTGGGCTAGCATTCCACTTGATTCAAATATCTTTACGATTATCTCATGTGCTTTTTTTGAAATTTCTCCGTATGAGCCGTCTATTACAAGTGAAAGGTGTCCTCGTATTCCAGCTAGCGGTCCTCGTAATTGATGAGTTGCAATTGAAAGGAATTCAGACTTTTGACGGTCTAGTTCTTTAAGTCTGGTGTTTGCGTGCTTTAATTCACCGGTTAGTACTTCAAGTTTTTCTCTGGTATCTACTTCTCTGTTAACACTTCGTATCAATAGTAGCCCAACGACTAAAATCGCAATAAATGCTGAAATATTAAAGACTACTGCAGTTTGAGATTCAGAAAGGATAATTCTAAGAAGTGCTATTAACCATAATATGAAGATAAGCATTTCGGCTCCAATAACTCGTATGTTAAATATCTTATGTCGAAAGATTCCGTATGTTATTACTCCGGCCGTTACGGCTATACTAATTTGACCCATCCAGTTCCAGCGGAATTCTCCAAAGAGAGGAAAGATAAGATTTGTTATTAAACCTATAAAGGTGGGAACCATTGCCCCCAGTAATATATAAATAATTTGAGCGCGCTGCACTCCGTCGCTCATTCTGTATTTGCGTAGGAAAATAAGATAACTTATTAAGAAAACCCCAGACACGTATATGGCATATATTAGGTGGAGAGACGGATTAAAGATAATTATATTTTCGGGAGACGCACTTAGGTTTACAAATTTAATAAAAACATTGGGCAGAAAAATCATTCCAATAATCAGTGCGCTCGGAATAGCGAGAAGAAGAGTTTGAAATTTAGATAAGCTGTATTCGTCCTTTGGAAACAAAAGTGAAAAAAGAACAAATAGAATAGGTATTGCAGCGGCTGCCGTGTAAAGCCACTTTGCTGCGTGTAATGCTAACTCAACTGTTCCAGCGCTTCGGAAAACAATCATCGCAATTCCCCAGGTGCTCATAGCAACAGCTAAAAAGAAAAATGCTAAATTACTGGCAGATTTTTTGTTTCTCTTGTACACGAGAAACCCGTAAAGTAGGTTTGTGGTTGCAGCTATCGCTATAAGTATGTTTATTGTATCAAGTTCTAAATTCATGAAGAGAGACGTGTATGTAGTAATTTAAGCACAGAATCAATCTTTTGTTTTGATAATAATCCCCGTTCGTTTTGTGGCTGTGATACTTCAAATCCTAAAGCCTCCCCACCTTTTCTTATATGCTCTATGTCCTCCATCTTAGCCCGGTTTATAACGAAGTTATGAGTATGTTTATTGGACGCTAGAATAAGAACTTCCGCTAAACAACAGAAATTATCATTTGGATTGGCTAGACCCATATTAAAGTTACTGGAAATCCCAGGGGTGTGAACAGCTCCAGCTTCAAGAATTAAAATATCATCTCGTTCATAAAGTTCTTCCGATATATCACTAGGCTGCGCATCGTCAACAATTATTGTCCCAGTAGATATATGATGGTTTTTCAAAAGTGCTTCAGGTGTGTTAGTAGCGGTTATTATTCCCACCGCATCTTTTAAGAGATCCATATCTGTACTGCAATCAATATTTATTCCAGAATATTGTTTTTCCAATCTATCTTTCAGTTCTAAAACTAATTCCTTTTTTCTATCCAAATCTATTAACAAAAGATTACGTGCTCCAGAATCAGCAAGTATTTCTGCTGATATAGAGCCAATTGAACCAGCAGCTCCCACTACTCCTATTGTACTTGTTGATAAATTCACTCCTCCTAATTTACTGAGAAGGGTCTTTGTAACATTATACCCAGTGTAGGCATGGCCAGTTGTTATCGCGGTTCCTTTTATATCTAAGAGATCTAATCCTCCTCTGGAAAGCGAAGAAGTAAGAGCTCCAAGGCCTGCGATCTTTGCTCCCCTGTTTCTGGCTAATTTAACAGCCTTACGTATTTGCCTCTTTGCCCCTTTTCGATCCTTCATCATTTCATAGGCAGTCATTGGGATCGATATAATAAACCCCTCTACCGATGTTCCCTCATTGGATTTTAGGCCAGTAATTTCAGACACTGTTACTGGCCAGAAATATCTTTGTATAAATTTTTTAATAAAACCAGGAGAAGATTCTAGAAAAGGAAACCTTCGTATCATGTCTCTCTCATCTCTTGGGTGAACTATAAAAGCAAATTTATAGGCGTCCTTATACCCACGCATTGGTATTAGTAAGCGCAGGAGATCTCTAAAGGTTGAACGTATAAGTTTAGGAATTGAGCCCATGTTGGAAATTATAACAGCTCCAACACTTTTCTGGCTGAATCTTTGTACCGTTCAGGAAGTGGCTTTGTAGGATCTAGGAGAGCGGATCTGTTTGAAGATTCTCCGTATACAACAGATATCTTCCCTCGATCCATAGAAACAGAAACAGGAACAACGATTGCATTAGTTTTCTCAAGCAAATATCCTGCCCCGCCGTGAATTTCTTGAATTCCCTCACCTGCTTTTGAAATTTTCCCCTCAGGAAAGATGCAGACACTTTTACCAAGACGAAGAAGCTCTTCAAAATATACAAGAGATTTGGAATAATCGTGCTGTCCTTTTATGTATGGATAAGCTCCCCAGGCTTTCAAGAAATAAGGAGTGGCGTAAAAGAATCTTCTCCAACCAAAACCTTTCTTTAATAGGTATTCAGTTGAATCTTGTGCTACGTAGAACATCGGGAATGCATGAGTAAGCGGAAGTATTCCAACTAGTGGGAAAATAAAATCAGCTTCACTTCGGTGCTTGAGAACAAATAGAAGACCTCGCCCACTTTCTTTAGATTCATCTATAGCTTTTTGCAGGTCGTCCTTTCCTTTAACTGACATACGAAAAAATACATCTAGAAATAGATGTATAAAAGGCCATACTAGGCCCTGAAGAATTGTCGGGGCAATAAAATGAGTCCAGCTTGAAATCTTAAATTTTGCAGTAATTACATTCATTTTGTTGCTCAATTAGAGCACGAACACAGCCACTATTGCAACGGCTATAAACCAGAAAAAGTTAGTAGTTGAGGCGAATATAATATCGAATGAATTTCCAAACACGTAGCTTACTGGAACAACATGATATGCAAAGAATATTAATAGTGCTGTAAGCGAAATTGCAGTAGCGAAGATATGTATTAATCTACCGTTACCTGAGGCACTGCCAAGAGTTTTACCAAGTATCCACATGGTAATAAACAAAATAGTTAAAAAAACTCCCAACGGTGCCCAGTCGGAAGGTATGTAATCTGTATAGGGAAAAGCACTAAACACAAAGCCTGAAATGGGAAGTGCAATGAAAAGAGACTTTAACTTCCCTGTTCCATAGACTACGCCATAGATAACAAAAACAGACGCCATTAACAGAGCAATAGCTAAATCAGGAGCCATCTTTGAAGATAAAAGAGCGTCCAGCATCCTTTAATTTTAACACACTATATTCCCTCGCTTTTCAATTCTTCAACTAGTTTCTTAGCACTTTTTGAAAGTTTCTTCGGTAAATCTATTTTAATTGTTACAAGTAGGTCTCCTCTTCCTGTGCGTTCTTTCGGAACACCCTTACCTGCAATTCTTAGAATTTCTCCATGAGTAACACCTGTAGGTATTTTAAGATCAATATCCTTTTCTAGTGTAGGAATTGAGTAAGTTGCACCAAGAAGAGCGTCAGTCATTTTAATTTTCAAATTCATTCGCAGATCACTTCCGCTTCGAACGAAGTCTTTATGTGGCCTGACATGTACTTTTACATACAAGTCCCCTGCTTTTCCATTCTTTATAGCCTCACCTCTTTCAGGGAGACGTATCATTTCTCCGTTATCGATTCCTGCAGGAATTGATAGGTTAATCTCATCTTGTTGATTCAACACTCCGTGACCCTTGCATTTTTTACACGCCACCTTGGGTATTTTTCCAGTTCCACTACATTCACTACACTCGCGATTACTTGTGAACGTTCCAAGCATTGATCTTCGTGTTTCCTTAACAGAACCATGTCCATTACATGTTGAACAAGTTTTTGTTTCTTTAGGATCTTTTGCACCACTTCCGTCACATACGGAGCAGTAACTGGTTTTAGTAATTAGAACTGATCGCTCAACACCAAAAGCAGCATCTTTAAAGTCTAGCTCTACATCCATAGAGATATCTCGCCCGCGACGAGCACGCTGTCCTCTTCCTCCAAACATCTCGCCAAAGATATCTCCTAAATCGATGTCTACACCACCCTGTTGTTGGAATTGAGAAAAATCAAATCCTCCACCATTAAAGGATTGGCCGTAGTTATCATACTCATCGCGTTTCTTTTTATTTCCAAGCACGGCGTATGCTTCACTTGCCTCTTTGAATTTAGATTCATTACCTCCTTTTTTGTCAGGATGATACTTTTGTGCGAGTGTTCGAAATGCCTTCTTTATTTCAGAATCCGTAGCACTTCTTTCTACACCAAGTGTTTGATAGTGGTCCTTCATTGAAGATTAGATTACTCCTTATCTTCTTTCTCGTCAAACTCCGCATCAGTCGTTTCTTCTTCTTTAGGAGCCTCTTCCTCTTTTGATTCTTTTGCCATTTGTTCACCTATTGCACTCATGGATGTGTTTAGTGCCTCTGATGCCTTAGTTATTGCCTCAAGGTCGTCCCCTGCATTCTTTAATGTTTCGATGTCTTCTTTGATTTTTGTAACAGTAGCCTCATCTACTTTTTCTCCGTACTCTTTTACTGCTTTTTCTGCAGCGTAGATTATTTGCTCTGAGGCGTTTTTTGCTTCTATTAATTCTTTCTTTTTCTTATCTTCGTCGGCATGCTCTTCAGCGTCTTTTGTCATTTTTGTCACTTCATCTTCAGAAAGTCCTGAACTACCCTCAATCTTAATTGACTGCTCCTTACCAGTTCCTTTCTCAGTTGCTTTAACTTGGAGTATTCCGTTTGCGTCAATGTCGAAGGATACTTCAATTTGAGGAATTCCACGTGGTGCTGGTGCAATACCGTCCAAGACAAATCGCCCTAGAGTTTTGTTATCAGCTGTCATCTCTCTTTCTCCTTGAGAAACTACTATTTCTACGGATGGCTGATTTTCAGCTGCAGTTGAGAATACTTGGGTTTTACTTGTGGGAATTGTTGTATTCCTCTCAATTAGCTTTGTTGAAATTCCTCCCATAGTTTCTATTCCAAGAGAAAGAGGTATTACGTCAAGAAGAAGAACATCTTTAACATCTCCTTGCATGATTCCAGCTTGAATTGCAGCCCCAAGTGCCACAACTTCATCTGGGTTAATAGATTTGTTCGGCTCTTTTCCAAACATCTCTTTAACACTCTCAACTATTTTTGGCATTCTGCTTTGTCCTCCTACAAGGATAACCTCATCAATATCATTAATTTCAAATGGACTAGCATCGACTGCACGTTTAGTTATCTCCAGTGCCTTACTTACATATTGTTCTGAAAGTTCTTCAAGTGTTGTGCGGGTAAGTTTAAGAATTAGGTGCTTAGGACCGCTGTCGTCTGAGGTTATGAAGGGAATGTTGATTTCAGTCTCTGTAGCCGTTGAGAGCTCAATTTTGGCCTTCTCAGCGGACTCATCTAGCCTTTGTAGTGCTAGTGGATCCTGACTTACGTCTATTCCTGATTCTTTCTTGTATTCATCAACAATCCAGTTAATTATCTCCTGGTCAATATCACGTCCACCCATGTGGGAATCACCATCTGTTGATTTAACTTCGATTACATCATCTCCTACTTCAAGAACGGAAACGTCAAATGTTCCTCCTCCAAAGTCGAACACAACGATTTGCTCGTCTTTCTTCTTATTAAAACCGTACGCGAGTGCTGCTGCCGTTGGTTCGTTAATAATTCGTTTAACGTCAAGACCCGCGATCTTTCCGGCGTCTTTTGTCGCCTTTCTTTGAGCGTCGTCAAAGTACGCAGGCACTGTAATAATAGCTTCAGTAATTTCCTCACCGATTTTATCTTCGGCGTCTTTCTTTAGTTTTTGTAGGATCATTGCAGACACTTCTTCAGGTCGGTAATCCTTTTCATTTAAAGTTATCTGTACTCCCTTGTCTGAACCTTCTTTAAGAGTATAAGGAACTGTTTTCTGGTCCTTTTGTACAGAGGCATCACTAAATTTATGTCCAACAAAACGTTTAACACCTAGGATAGTGTTTTGAGGGTTTGTTACTGCTTGGCGTTTGGCAAGCACTCCAACCATTCGTTCTCCGGTTTTTGAAATACCAACTATTGATGGAGTGGTGCGTGCTCCCTCTGCGTTTTCTATAATACTAGGTTCTCCTCCTTCAATGATTGCCATTGCTGAGTTTGTAGTACCTAAGTCGATTCCTAAAATTTTTGACATAATTATTTTCTTAATGCTAAGTCTCGTAAATATGCTGACACACTCTCGTAACCATTCTCTACTGCGTTATGTTCAATCTGAATCTTTTCCTCCTCTGACACTCGAAAGCGTAAGACTTGGTCTTGAACGGACAGAATACCTCTTTCTAGAATAATATTTGGCAGCTCAGCTAAAATTCTAGGGATCTCATCGTTTGGAAAGCGCGCTTCAATATTGGCGCTTCGACAAATTAGAGTAGTCACTTTACTGGCTGGTTGTAGTGTATACCCGTGTCGATTGTTACCGATAATAATATAATGCTTTTGCATGTAGCTACATTGTAGCTACGATCCAGTTTTATTTCAATATTGACACTCTTTAGTTATATACGATTACTTGCGCGGCGCGTACCACTCCTTCTTCTGTCTCGTATCCTCTGCGAACAACTTGAGCGATCGTATTTGCCTCTCCACCCTTTTCGCTTCCGATTGCTTCGTGTCTTTTGGGATCAAAAGTCTCCCCTACTTCTCCAAATGGTTTGTAGGTACTTCCTAGTACCTCAAGGATTTGCGAGTGAATTTGCTCAACTCCAACCCTCCAAACCTCATCAACATCCTCCCAGGACTCCCCTTTAAAAGCCATATCAAAACTATCAAGTATTGGGAATAGGGATTCTAGAGTTTCGCCCTTTACTGACGCTTTGAGTAGTTCTTCTCTTCCTAAATTATTTTTCTTTGAGTTTGCGTTGTCTGCCTTAAGTCGTTGCCATCCATCAAGGTATTCTTTCTTTTCCTGTTCACAGGTTTTTAAACGTTTACGAAGTCTCTTAACAACTTCGTCGCCCTTATCTTCTTCGTAAATTATTTCTTCTTCGTTCATAATTGAGGATTATATAACAAAAAACGACGCAGCGCGCCGTTTTCTATTTTATCGTTTACTCCATTGTGGAGAACGACGAGCACTTCTTAATCCAAATTTCTTTCTTTCTTTCATTCTCGGGTCGCGCTTCAGGTATCCTACTGCTTTCAACTCTCCTCTTCGAGTTTCGTCTTCTTTAATTAAAGCTCGTGAAATTCCTAGGCGGATAGCTTCGGCTTGAGCTGGGATTCCTCCTCCAGTAACTTTAGCGCTTACTTTATACGTAGCACCCCCAACAATCTTGAAAGCGTCCCTTATAGTGTTTTGTAGTGCTTCAGTTGGAAAATATACATCTCCTTCTTTTTCATTAACAATGTATGAAGCCTTTTTCGCAGGGAATAATCTAACACGTGCGGTTGCCGTCTTTCTTCGCCCTACTGCTTCTATGTATTTTCCAGTTGCCATATTACTTTATTATCAAATTTTTCATTCTAGCCTTTCGTAATCTATTATTTGGAAGCATGTTGTATACTGCAGCTTTCAAAGCCTCAGAAACACCCTTCTTTGCGACAAGTTCATTTAAGGTGTACTCACGTCGTCCACCTGGAAATCCAGAGTACCTGTCGTAAATTTTAGTTTCTTTCTTTTTATCTGAAAGATCAAGTGAATCAACATTCTCAACAGTAACATTTACGTGTGCAACTGTGTTTCGTGCAAAATCAGTCTGATCTTTCCCTAAAAGGGTGTGCGCTAGTAAAGAGGCAAAACGTCCTAGTTTCTGATCTTTAGCGTCGAATGTCATTTCTCGTTTATCCATATTATACAAATTCTATAACAGCCTTATCTCTTTTGGCATCTGCAAAAGTTCCAAGCTTACTAATTCTTGTGTACCCACCTGCTCGTTCTTTGTATCTTGGTGCGATAACTTCATGAAGCTTCTTTGAAACTTCTTGATCATTACCAAGACGTGAGGTGATAAGTCGGCGGGACGCTAGTGAATCCTTTTTTGCAAGAGTTATGTACTTTTCAATTATTGGTCGTAACTCTCTGGCTTTAGCTATAGTAGTTTCAATTTTCTCTTCTAGAACGATGCTTCTTACAAGACTACGCAAAAGGGCTACGCGAACTTTTCGCACTCTTCCGAATTTACGTTGTTTCTTGTGATGCTTCATATTAGTTTGAGTACACTAGCACAGTTTAGTTACGAAGTGTAATTCCTAGGTTAGACAGGGAACGTTTTATCTCTTGAAGCCCTTTTTGACCAAGACCTTCAATTGCTAAAATGTCTTCCTCGTGCTTTCTAGCAAGACCTCCTACTGTTCGAATACCAGCATCATTAAGAGAGTCCTCCACTCGCTGAGTTAGTTCAAGCTCAGTAATTCGTGTCTTAAATACTTCCTTGTCGGCTTCTTTCTTAACTTCTTCCACCTTTTCCTCTACTTTTGGAGGAAGTTCCTCTTCAGCTACTTCAGTTTCTTCTTGGAAACCGATAACAGCCTTAAGTTGGTGAATCATTATTTCAATTGAGTTTTCAAGAGCTTCTTTTGCAGTAAGAGTTCCATCTGTTTCAATAAAAACTCGCAGACGGTTGAAGTCAGTACGATCTCCTACACGCATGTTTTCTACTTCGTAGTTAACACGACGAATTGGTGAGAACGTTGCATCAAGTGCAATTGCACCGATTTCTACTCTTTCCTTCTCCAATACTTCTTTTGCAACGTATCCTAATCCACTTTCAACTCCCAATTCAACTTCAAAATCTATCTTTCCTGAAACTTCAGCAATGTGTTGTTCTGGGTTAAGGATTTCCACTTGGCTGGGGGCTTCTATGTCAGCAGCCGTTACAGTCTTAGGGCCTTTTACTTTAATCTTAATAGTTTGAGGCTCATCAGTAAGCATTTTAATACGAACCTTCTTTAGATTAAGGAGTAGCATAATAGTATCTTCTGATACTCCATCGATAGTTGAGTACTCGTGAGACACTCCGTCGATTTTAACGCTAGTTATAGCAGCACCCGGAAGAGACGAAAGAATTATTCTTCGCAGTGAGTTACCTAGGGTGTGTCCGTACCCAGGGTATAGACCGTCTATTTCATATGTACCTGAAAATCCTTCTTCTTTGATTATTCGAGGTTTTGATGGAACTGTTACTTGGTGATCTGACATAAAATATTTTTTATGATTAATAATTATCGGTTATAGAACTCAAACACAACTGGCATATCAAACCCGACTTCAGCTGCTACAAATTCGGGAATAGATTTAACGCTAGCGGACAATTTCTTAGAATCAACTGTTAGCCATTTAGGTGCTGTGTGTGCTGTGATAGTTTCGCTATTTCCTACAAAGAGAGTCTTGTCTTTACTCGCCTCTCGAACTCCAAGGGCGTCTCCCTTTTTAACAATGTGCGAAGGAACAGTCATTCTCTTTCCGTTAACAATAACGTGTCCGTGACTAACCATTTGTCTTGCTGCTCGTCTTGTTGGAGCAAATCCTAATCGGTAAACAGTGTTGTCTAGTCTAGTTTCAAGTTCTTTGTACAATTCTGTCGCTGGGTCTTTTGTTGCTAGGGCGTTTGCAACATATTTTCTTAACTGCTTCTCTGTAACTCCGTAAGTAAATCGAACTTTTTGCTTTTCAAGAAGCTGTCTTCCGTAGTCACTTAAGTTTCGACGTCTTTTAAAAGTCTTCTTAACGCGAGCTTCAGAAAGTGCGAACTTCTCAGTCTGACATTTTTCGTAGACTCCACTACCAAGTCGCTTACAGATTTTGTATTTTGGTTTAGATAACATAATATTTAATTAAACACGACGAGGACGACGTCTTTTAGGTCCGTTAAATGGGACAGGTGTTCTATCTGAAATTCTTGTGATTTCAACTCCCTTTCCGGCAAATGCACGTAGTGCGGATTCACGTCCTGCACCAACCCCCTTTATAACTGCAGTTGCAGACTTTACTCCCATTAGTTGTGCTTTTTCAGCGATAAGTTCACCTACTTTTGCAGCAGCAAAAGGAGTTCCCTTCTTGGCTCCTGCAAATCCTAGAGATCCGGCTGATGACCACATAATTGCGTTACCGTTTGTGTCTGAGAATGTAACCTTAGTATTGTTGTAAGTAGCGTGAACGTGTAATACACCGGCAAGCATCTTTTTCTTAGGCGCTCGCGAAACTGCTCGAGATCGCAATCCCTTGTTTACACTAGCTCCTGATTTTTTAACAATTCGTTTCTTACCCATATTATTTCTTATCTACTTTACGGCGACCACTTGTCGTAGTGTTTCTAACGTTTCCACGAACACTTCGAGAGTTTGTCTTTGTTCGTTGTCCCCTTACTGGAAGATTACGTGAGTGACGCTCTCCACGGTAGCTCTTAATGTCCTTGAGCCGCTTGACGTTTGTATTTACGTTTCGTCTAAGCTCACCTTCGATTTGAAAAGCTGAAACCAACTTTCCTAAGAGTGCCTCATCGTCGCTATTTAGATCAGTAGGCTTCTTTCCTCCTTCGATCTTTGCTTCATTTAGTATTTTAGTGGCACGAACTCGTCCGATACCATAAACGGCAGTTAGACCTATTTCTAATCGCTTTGAATCGGGAATTGTAATACCAGCTATACGCATATTTATTTAAATTAACCTTGGCGTTGTTTATGACGAGGATTTACACAAATTACAAAGAGACGTCCGCGACGGCGTACACTCTTACAATCCTTGCATAATTTTTTTACCGAACTTTTAACTTTCATATAATTAAAAAGTGTGCACGCTAAACGCGTCGCACGATTCTACCTCTTCCTCCGTATGGGTCAACCTTTACAAGAACGGTATCCCCAAGCAGAACTTTAATGCGATGAAGTCGCATCTTTCCTGCTAGATAAGAGATTGTGTTTGCACCATCTTTGAACTCAACGCGAAAAAGCGCATTTGGTAGCGCTTCTGTGATGACACCTTCTACGATGTCCTTGTTTTCGTTGATATCTTCACTCACAGTGCTGGCACAGAGTAACAGATTACGGGGATTTTGACAAGTACTTATGCACTATTTCTCAGGGGAGATATGTGCAGAAATATTACCTACTTCTGAAGGGAACACTTTCTTCCAGAAAGGTCTTATTGTAGCTTGGGCGCTCTTTATTCCAGGGTAGCCACTCATTATAGTATTAAGAGCTTCACTCCTTCTTCCTACTAGATCTTGCTTAAGAGTTTCAGTGTCGATTTGCCAAGTTAGCGTAGTCTTTCCTTCAAGAGTAAATTGTATTAAAGCGTCGTTTTCGATATCAACTCCAGCCTTGTTTATAACAGTCATTGCCAAGTTTTCGGGAGAGTCGATTAATATCTTTCCAGCCTTAGGAGACGCCAGGGTTGCAGTTATTAAAATGCGAGCAAGTTCGTTCCTATCAAAGGTTACAGTTTGAATATGAGCTATTTCTCGAACGGTTGCAGTGGAATCTGATGTATGAATTACGGGAGCCGATTCGAAAGTTGCAAACACCCCTCCATCAAACATTTCAATTGGTGAGGATTTCGCATCCTGAACACTTCCTAGAATTTGTGCTCGTAGTTCTTCCTGTAGACGAGTCCTTGTTGCGTTAAGCGAATCCTCATCAACTATTGCACGTTCTCCTACGAAACCTCCTATTATAGGATCTTTTAATTCAGCGTAGAAAGTGTCATAGCGAGGATCACCCTTAAGACCAGGTATTGTAAAGCGTGTTCCAACTGAATTTATATTCTTATCTTCACCCGGAAGGTCGGCGTGAACTGTTATTTCAATACTTCCTGGAGTTGATCCGCTCTTGCCTGGAACAATGAATGAATTACGTACTCTGTAAATCTCTCCACTTGGTGCCTCAAACCTAGTGTTCTTGATAAGGCGAAGTGGTGCTGAGCTGTCATCGTTGTATACAATTATTCTACCGGATGCTTTTTCCTCCACCGTTTCTTTTCCTGAAGCACTTACTGTGTCTGTTAATTCTATCGAACTAGAAAACAAATTATAACCAAGCTCCCCCGTCTCAGGGTTTCTATATGCTGTGTGTACAATATTAGACGAGAGTATTATTTCCTCTTGTTGAGGAACGATGGCAATTGTTGTCTTACCTATAAATACAAAACCAATTGCAGAAAGTGCAACGACTAATACGACAACGGCTATTGCCCATACTCCCATTTTTCCTACGCCAGATTGTTTAAATTTCTTTTCCATAGTTTTTTTAGTTTCTGGGAGCTTACGTCTTGAGGCGCGTCGAGCTTTCCTCTCTTGTCTTTGAGCAGTGTCCACTGGGTTAACATCTAGAATAGTATGTTCCTGTTTAGTCTCAGGTTCATTTTCAGGAGCCCCGTCTTGCGGTGGCGTTATATCATCAAACATAGCTCGTCCCATAGAAATAGTATACCAAAGTTTTCAGAATTTATTTATCCACAAATAAAGCACCCAAGGAAAGTATAGAATCCTTACGTACAGAGTTCATGTATTTTACTTTTCTATGTGAATGTTCAACTGAAAGAGTCTGTGCTTCAAGCGGGTTTCCCGTTACAGTAAATTGAGCAAAATCTAATCGCTCAATTACTTTTTCAAACCAAGGAGCAAAACGCTTATCTACAGATACAAAAGTCTGCGTCGGCATCTTGTGTGTCTTTCCTAATTTGGAAGCACCGTCTCCAAAGGCACGTACCCATTCTTTCTCTGGCGACTCTAGAAGAGTATCTATTTTTCTACATTGGGCGGGCGTACAAGTGTTATTTATATACATAACGAGTTCTGCAATAGTACTTTTTCTTGTGGAGTCCTCTTTGGTTAGTGCTTGAATTAATTTTTCTGTACCAAAGTTAGTCCAGGTGGTTTTAGAAATTGTGTCGTTGCGTACTATACTTAGGGAAGTATACTCTCCTCCTATATCTACTATAGTGTAGGCATCTTGAAATCTAAACAATTCCTTTAACTGAGTTGCTGCGAAAAGAAAAGAATCTAAGTGAACTGAATGGTTTGGGAAAACGTTTGAAAAGGCCGAGGTAATATCTTGATGGATGGATTCGTCCATGGAGCTTTTTAGAACAGTCATTGCTATACTCTTCGCCATTTTCTTATATGGGTGTGCAGTTACGTATCCGTTCACTTCAATTTGTACTATGTGTTTATCGAATTGGACTCTACCATTTAGCTTTTTATCAGGAAGGTGTCGCTCCATGAAATGTTGAAGTAGCTCCTTTGTAACTTTTTCCTCCTTCTCCAGGACTCCTTCTTCTCGTTCTGATTTAGAATCACCCCAAGGCGCGTGTATTATTGCATGTACGGAGTATTTATTATTTATATTAAGAGAGCCTAATTTATCGATAGCTTTTTTCCCGGCGGTTTCAATTGCAGTTGAGACGTATATTCCTAAATCAGCAGCTGAACTTCCATCTCCAAACTTAATTACTGTGCGACTTGAGTATAGGATAGATATTGGTCCGCCTTTTTGATACTTAGCAATTGCAACGCCGACAGTAGCACTGTCGATATCAAAAATAATTCCATAGGAGGATCTAGAAAGTGCGTTCATTGGTTTAAGTATACCAAACTATTCCAAAACACCACGAATTCGTCTGATTCCAGCAGATGATGCTTTTTCTTTTGCGATTCTAAATACTCCCTCAATATCTCCAGTGTTCTCAACGTGAGGGCCACCACAGAATTCCATAGAAAACGCACCGTCCAATTCTCCAATTGAATACACATTAACAATATCTGGATAGTTTTGACCGAATTCTTGCTCTGCTCCGAGTTTTTCAGCCTCTTCCTTAGGCATAGTTGTTTTTACAACCACTACCTTCTCTTGAATCTTTTCATTAACAATCCTCTCAACTTCTTCTTTTTGCTCATCAGTAAGTTTCTCGTCGTGTGAGAAATCAATTCGTAGCCTCTCCCCTGTTATATTACTCCCTCGTTGTTTAACATGATCTCCTAAAACAATCTGCAAGGCCTTTAAAAGAATATGGTGAGTAGTGTGGAGTGCAGTTGTTTTCTCATCAGTGTCCGCTAGTCCTCCTTTAAACTTTTGCTCGGCTCCTGCCCTACTTTTTTCTTGGTGGTCTTTCATAAGAAGACGAAAGGCATCAGTATCAATTGAAATTCCTTTTTCTTCAGCTAATTCTTCAGTTAACTCAATTGGAAAACCGTATGAGCTAAAGAGTGTAAAGGATTGTTCAGGAGAGATACTTCCGGATTCAGATAGTTTTTCAAATTCTTTTAATCCTTTTGAAAGGGTTGAAGTGAATCTAGTCTCTTCTGTTGAAATGTGATTTTCAATTTCTTCACTCTTTTGAGTTAGTTCAGGATACTGTTGAGAGTACGTTTGGATAAGTGTTGGAACAAAGGATGAAAGAGTAGTGTTTGGAGAGAGTTTATTTAATCTAACTACACTTCGTCTTATTAGTCTCCGTGCAAAGTATCCTTGCTCAGTGTTCGACGGCACTACACCGTCTGCGATCATAAAGACAACTCCACGAAGATGATCTGCAATTACTCTAAAATCTTCAACGTTCTCCTTGTACTCACCTTCAAGTGCGTTAATTGTAACTGAAAGTGAATCAGCCGCTAAAAATACATCAGGTTCGTTGTTTGCTGCAGCTGTAATTCTCTCAAGTCCTCCACCGAAGTCTACGTTTCTTTTTTCAAGCTTTTTAAATCCACCATCCTTTTTTATATACTCCATGAAAACAGAATTTCCAATTTCAAGGAATCTCCCACAGTCGCAGTTTGGGTGACAGAACTCTCCAAAAGAAGAATCATGCTCTCCACCAAAGTCGTAAAATATTTCAGAATCTGGCCCACCTAACTCACCTTCGGGCATATTGGAGGGAACCCCTGAACGACTCCACCAGTTTTTCGCTGAATCGTAAGTAAAGATACGCTCACCTTCCTTCATACCTCGAGCGTAGCCGTTTTCTTCACTTCCCATAATTCCCACTCCGTTAGAAAGATTTCTTTCTGAAAAGAGCTTGCCCCAAATTTCAATTGACTCCTCGTCGCGAGGAATTTCAGAATCCCCTTCAAATACTGTTACGTAAAGATTTTGAGGATCCAATCCGATCTCTTCTACCAAAAATTCAAAAACCCAAGGAAGTTGCTCTTCTTTAAAGTAGTCTCCTAGTGACCAGTTACCAAGCATTTCAAAAAACGTAGTATGGCGGTTGTCTCCAACTTCTTCTATGTCATCTGCTCGGAATGCCTTTTGCGAGTCTACAAGTCGATTTCCTTTGGGATGCTCTTCTCCTAGTAGGTACGGAACAAGAGGTTGCATACCACTTCCTGTAAAAAGAGTTGTAGGGTCGTTTTCTGGAACAATTGAGGATGACGGAATAACAGCGTGGTTACGAGCTGCATAAAAATCTAAAAACTTTTTCCGAATTGTATTAGTGTCCATTTTAAATAAAACCAAAGTGAGATATCTCTAGTGCGTAGCCCACGATCATTAAAAGAACTCCTAGAAAAGCGAGAAACTGCTCTCTTCTCATTTCCATTAGAACAATACCGTCAATGCGCTTTTCTTTAGTAATTTTTCCATGAACTAAGATAACTGAAACACCAAGAAGTACTTTTCCAATTAATCCTAGTGTTAATCCAAGAAATAACATGGGTACAGCATAGCATTTTTGCGAATGGTCGCAAAAGCGGTATACTCACATCATGAAATTTCAAACACACACACTAAAAAACGGACTTAAGGTATTATTAGCACCCTCGAAGGGTGAAGGTTCTGTAACTGTCATGGCAATGACAGGAACCGGCTCACGCTACGAAAGTGCAAAAGAAAACGGAATGGCCCACTTCTTAGAGCACATGGTGTTTAAGGGAACTAAAAAACGACCAAACGCAAAAGCAATTGCAGAAGAATTAGACGGAGTTGGAGGGATGTTTAACGCCTTCACTGGGAAAGACCATACAGCATATTATGCCAAAGTAGACAAAAGACATTTTGAAACAGCATTTAGTGTAGTGTCAGATATCTTTTTGAACCCGAAGTTTCCTGCCTCTGAAATTAAAAGAGAAAAAGGAACGATTATTGAAGAGATAAACATGTATCAGGATATGCCGATACGTAACGTACTAGACGACGCAGACGAAACTATTTTTGGTAAAGAAAATCCACTAGGAAGAACAATACTTGGCCCAAAGAAAAACATTCTAGCTTTTACAAGAAAAGATTTTGTAACGTATTTTGAAAAAAACTACGTAGCTGAAAATTCAGCAATATGTATTGTGGGTTCTTTTTCAGAAAAGAAAGCACTTTCTCTTGCAAAAAAGACATTTGCAAACATGCGTATTGGAGATGTTCCAAGCCACGAACCCTACGTTCACGAACAAGAATCACCTAGAGTTAATTTACATTACAAAAAGACAGACCAAACTCATATGGTTATAGCCCTGCCTTCGTGTGAATTGAATAGTAAGAAGGAGACTACCGCTGAAGTACTCTCGGCAATCTTAGGAGGAGGAATGTCTAGCCGATTATTTACACAAGTACGAGAGAGAAGAGGTCTTGCATACTATGTAAAGGCTGATCACGATGGATACAGCGACATCGGAAGCTTCTACATGCGCGCCGGTGTTTCTAACACAAGTACAGAAGAGGCAGTAAAGGTAATTCTAAAGGAAGTTTCAAGTATAAAAAAAGGAGTTTCAGCAAAAGAGTTAAAAAAGGCAAAAGAATACATCAAAGGAACAACCGCACTTTCACTAGATACTACGGACGCACAAGCCGCACACATTGGCTATACCTCCTTGGTAAGAAAAAGCACAAAAGATTTGAAAGTGTTTAACAAAGCAATTGATAAAGTAACAGCAAAACAAGTTAAAGACCTAGCAAAAGAATTACTTGTTACTAACAAGCTAAGTCTAACCATTATTGGCCCTCACAAGGATGAAAAGAAGTTCTTGAAGTTGCTTAAAGTTTAACTCCCTCTTTCTTCAACAAAGCTCTCTTTTTCTCAATTCCTCCACGGTTGTAACCACCTAGCGTACCGTCTGATTTAATAACTCGATGACACGGGACATCTTTTAGATAATTCTTAGACATTATTGTACCCACAGCTCTCGCTGCCCAAGGAGATCCTACGGCTGTTGCTACTTCTTTATAAGTTTTTGTTTTTCCTTTAGGTATTTTGCGAACAACATTTTGAACGCGTTCTGTAAAAGTAATATCTTTCATACTAAAATAGAGTTTTCTTTTCAGCCACCCTCTCCTCTTTGTTTTTAAGTAGGCTTTTTCCAGCAGCTTCGCGATATCTACAATAATCACAATCACCATTTGCTTTTGGAACGCGAGGATCATCTAAGCAAGTTTTGATATTTAAAAGAGTTTGTTCAATCCAACTGGCATCTCCTGTGTATTCAATTAAAGTGGTTTCAAAGACTAATCTATCTCCAAAAGAGTCCTCATCGGTGCTCGCATTTGCATAAACAAAATATCCTTTGTCTGAAACTTCAAATCCTTTTTGACGCAGCAGCCATTGGTATATTTCCATCTGTCGTTTGTACCCGATATGCCAGTCTTGATCCAGTGCATCAATCTTTCCGTCTTTACTAGTTGCCTTGTAGTCTACTACGTAGAGAACACCTTCTTTATCAACCCATATGTCATCTACCGCACCACACACGGTAACGCCAGTAGGTTTGTGTTCAATTGCTATCCCCTTAAAGTTTTCTCTCCATTCATCCATAGAGTCATGGGCAAACGGAACTAGATCAACTCCATACTGAGTCATTATAGGATGCGGAGTTTTTGCTTTGCGGTGAACGTCGAATTCTTTTTTAAAAAGTGTATCAACTGCTGAGTTTATATTAAAAGGAAAACCCGGCGGACGTGCAGTACCAAGTTTGTTATCAACGTAGAAACATTTAGGACAGTTGGTGAATAGGTCTATTTTAGATCGCGACAGGCGCCACCTCCCGCCTCCGTAGTTCCAGTTAGGATTTCTATTTGGTTTATAAAAACCAGACATACCTATTCGTCAATTGGGTCAACATTATTTCGACCAAAGTGCACCTTAATTTTAGCCTCAACAAACCAAACTGCCGTGAAGATAAATAACGTTAAAAGTGTAGTATATGCTGCTATTGAGTAGAGACCGAACCCAACTCCAACACCAACTCCTGCTGAAATCCACATACCTGCAGCTGTAGTTAATCCTCTCATTATATTTTGTCTAAACATAATTAACCCCGCCCCGATAAAGCCAATGCCTGTAATTATTCCTGATGTAACACGCATTGGATCAAAGTTAACCTTGCCTAAGTATTGTGTTGTTACCACAACTGATATTACGGTAAACAGACAGGCTCCAAGTGAAATTAATGCAAAAGTTCGCATTCCTGCACTTTTCCCTGCAACTGCTCGTTCAGCACCAAGAAGAAGTCCTAGAAAGGCAGCCAGTCCCAGTTGGAAGAATACAGTTAATGTTGTTGGGTCTAATTCAAAAAACATAATTAGTTTGCCTTAAATGAGCTGATAACAGGATTGTTGCTTGAGTCTCGTATGGGAAAGTCGTCAGAGAGGCTAAATTGAGAATCTCCGCTGTCTGAATATATTACCACCCAATATGTTTGATCCGTAAGAGTTTCTCTTAAGAGTGGTATAGAAATA
>Ga0114932_10000360_pt1 | contig 54219 bp, 59 predicted proteins | sample 2SBtaG_2_FD_87286 | JGI IMG/M metagenome (GOLD analysis project Ga0114932, IMG submission 87286) | Deep subsurface microbial communities from Kolumbo volcano to uncover new lineages of life (NeLLi) - 2SBTROV12_ACTIVE470 metaG | ecosystem: Environmental > Aquatic > Marine > Volcanic ...
AACTTTACGAGCGTCGCGAGTAACAAAGCCAGCTTTACGTAGAGTAGGACGTAGTGACTCGTCAAACTCCATAAGCGCACGAGTGATGCCGTGACGAATTGCACCAGCTTGACCAGTTGAACCACCACCAGCAACAGTGATGTATAGGTCAAACTTTTCAGTCATTTCAACTAGCTCTAGAGGCTGACGAACAACCATGCGAGAAGTTTCACGACCGAAGTATTCTTCGATAGAACGTTGATTAATTACGATGTTGCCAGTACCTGGGCGTAAGAATACGCGAGCACTTGAACTTTTACGACGACCTGTACCGTAGTATTGATTTGCCATGAGTTAGCTCCTTAAATGTCCAGTACTTGAGGCTGTTGAGCTGCATGAGCGTGCTCAGAACCTGCATATACTTTTAGTTTGCGGTACATTTCACGACCTAGAGGGCCTTTTGGTAACATACCTTTAACTGCTTTTTCGATAATCATTTCAGGCTTTTTAGCTTGAAGCTTATCGAAAGTGATAGACTTAAGGCCACCTGGGAAACCAGAGTGAGCGTAGTACACTTTGTCCGTTGTTTTGTTACCAGTAACAGTAACTTTCTCGGCATTGATTACGATGATGTAATCACCAGTGTCAACATGAGGTGTGTACTCAGCTTTATGCTTACCGCGCAGGCGACGAGCGATTTCAGTAGCGATACGACCTAAAGTTTTACCTTCAGCGTCAACTACGTACCAGTCACGTTTTACAGATTCTGGCTTAGCAACAAACGTTTTCATTAAATAAAATCCAATGTTTCAAATTAAAACCACAGGTAACAAAAAGTTACCGCTTTACTATGAGTGCTTGAACCCCTTCGAGTTTAAGACTTTTATGCCGCTCAAATCGGTGGCTAAGCCGACGAGGGCTATAGAACGCAACGTGGCAGGCCGCGGATTATAGCAACACAGAAGAGGCTTTTCCAGTGTGCGACTGTTTTTTCTACAAAAAAAATAATCGCGTTGACTTGAGTGAAAATTTGCACCAATCAGAACAAGTAAATAACCTCTTTAGTGGAGGAGTTACTGCTGATTGGTACTAATTTAGGCGAGATGTTCTCTTGCGAGGTATTCGTGCGACTGCATCTCTTGTAAACGGCTGATGCAGCGCCTAAATTCAAAATTAAGTGTGCCGTCAGTATATAGTTCAGTGATCGGCGATGCAGCAGAGATAATAAGCGTCACATTACGCTCATAAAATTCATCAACTAAAGCGATGAAACGTCTAGCAGCATCATCATTCTGTTGCCCCATCTGTTTTACATTTGACAAAATCACAGTATTGTAAATACGGCTGATCTCCATGTAGTCTACTTGCGAACGTGCCGTCTCACAAATTTGTGTGAAGTCGAACATCACAATGCTATCGGCAACCTTTCGGGTTTTAATCAAACGTCCTTCAATTTCGATGGCTTCATCAAGTTTTCCCTGTTCAGGTGACAGCTTATCAAAATATTCAAACAGATTTTTATCAGCTTGTTCGTCAAGCGGGCTGTGGAAAATCTCGGCCTGCTCTAAGGTTCTCAAGCGATAATCTATGCCAGAATCCACGTTTACTATTTCAGTGTTTTCTTTTACTAGGGCGATGGCTGGTAAGAAACGAGCACGCTGCAAACCATTTCGATAAAGTTCATCAGGGACAATATTTGAAGTCGCCACTAAAATAATATCACGCGCAAACAGCGCCTGCATCAGACCACCTAGCAACATGGCATCCGTAATATCTTGTACAAAAAACTCGTCAAAACAAATAATGTCAGTTTCTTTTTTGAAAATATTGGCCACAGTCTCAAGAGGATCTTTAACTTCCTTTAACTTTTTCAACTCATCATGAACACGATGCATAAAACGGTGGAAATGCACACGCATTTTCCTATCAGTCGGTAGAGCTTCATAGAAAGTATCAACTAAATACGTTTTGCCACGCCCTACGCCGCCCCAAAAGTATAACCCGGTAATTTTTTGCTTTGGCTGTCGATTAAATAAACGAGAAAAAAAACCTTGGGGCTGCTCAGGTTGATTGACTACATCATCATACAAACGCTGTAAGTGCCTTACTGCGTTTTCTTGTGCCGCATCATATTGAAAGTCATCTCGTTGAAGGTCTTGTTGATATTTTTCCCAAGGTGTCATCATTTTTCACAAACTAAGCGTTTTTATTTATGGCACATATTAACACGCATCAAAACTCCGCGTATATTTAGCTGATAGTTTGAATTACATTTTTTATTACGTGGCCGCATAATTGCCTACACTTATAGAGCGCGTATTTTTAAGGAGACTCTCTATGACAACATTTGCTTGGTTAGGATTAATAGTAGTAGTTGCTATTGCTGCATTTTTCTTAGGTTCAATGTTCACCAAGAAACAACTTAAACATGAAGATTTAGAGCAACAAGTAGAATCTGCGAAGCACGAATTAGAGCAATATCGCCAAGAAGTAGCCGACCATCTTGCAAGCACTAAGAAATTAATGACTAAAATGCAAGACAGTTACTCTCAGCTTTTGGTTCACGTAGAAGAAACAGATAAAGTACTACTTACTGTTAAACCGACTATGCCTGATGAACCTTTCTTCTCAAAAGAAACCACGGAACAACTTCAAGCCTCACTTCAAAGCCGTCCTGAGCGCCGCCGAGAAGCGAAAAACGATACATTGTCATCCCAACCTAGTGATTATGCCGAAGGCGAAACTGGTATTTTCTCTGGAGAAAGTTCGGAAGTTGAGCAATCAAAAGCATCTTGATGAACTTTTTTTAGCCCCCATAGTCAGTAAGTACAGTTACCAAAATGACGAATAGGCAAGTAAGTCATAAATTTACTTACCTATCATCAATGATATGTGCCCACTTTTTTTAGTGATTAATAGAAAGTTGGCGTTATTATTTTTCGGAGTACTTATTGACTATGAAACTAAAACTATCGTTATTATCTACTGCTATTTTTTCAACTGCTCTTTTCCTTTCTCCTACAGCAGTTGAAGCCAAACTTCCCGTTGCTGTAGACGGTCAATCATTACCTACCTTAGCGCCTATGCTTGAACGCGTTACGCCTGGCGTTGTCAGTATTCAGGTTTCTGGCGCAAAAGAGGTTCGCCGTCGTGTCGACCCTTTTGACTACTTCTTTGGCAACCCTCAACCTCGTAATCAAAAACGCCCTTTTAGTGGTTTAGGGTCTGGTGTCATTATTGATGCGAATGAAGGGTACGTGGTAACGAATAGTCATGTTATCGACGAAGCTGACAAAATTATCGTTACTTTAAAAGATGGACGAGAGTTTGATGCCAAACTGGTTGGCCGCGATAAAGAGTCTGATATCGCATTACTTGAAATTGACGCGGACAATCTCACAGAGGTAAAACTGGCTAACTCTGACAAGCTACGAGTTGGAGATTTCTCGGTTGCCATTGGTAATCCGTTCGGTCTTAGTCACACTGTAACATCGGGTATTGTTAGTGCACTGGGCCGCAGCGGATTAAATATTGAAGGCTATGAGGACTTCATTCAAACCGATGCGGCTATAAACCAAGGTAATTCAGGTGGCGCCTTAGTGAATCTAAACGGTGAGCTCATCGGCATTAACACTGCAATTCTTGGCGCTTCGGGCGGTAATGTAGGTATCGGTTTTGCCATCCCTTCAAACATGATGAAAAACCTCGTTGATCAAATTATCGAATTTGGTCAAGTACGCCGAGGCTCTTTAGGGATTATTGGCCGTACACTAGATGCAGGCCTTGCTAAGGCACAAGATTTAGAAGTTCAGCAAGGTGCCTTTGTTATGCAAGTTGTAAAAGACTCAGCTGCAAGTGAAGCGGGTATTCAAGCCAACGATGTGATTGTCAGTTTAAATGGTGATGATATCCAAAGCTTCGAAGAGCTTAGAGGTAAAATCGCTACCATAGGTGAAGGTAGAACCATTGAACTAGGTGTGTTCCGCGATGGTAGAAAGCGTACCATAGAAGTAACACTCAAAGGTCAAGGCGAACTTCAAGCTCAAGCTGATAAAGTTCATCCTATGCTACGTGGTGCAGTGCTTGAAAGTGGCGAGCGCAATGGCAACCAAGGGGTTATTGTATCTAGCATTGAAGAGCGCTCACCGGCTTCGCGAGTCGGCCTTGAAGAAGGTGATGTGATCATGCAAGTTAACCGTCAGCGCGTAAAGAACATTCGCGATATGAGTAATCTAATCGAAGATATTCAAGGTAACATCGTATTGGGTATTAAACGAGGAAGAGACTCCGTATTTATTCTAATTCAATAAGCTATTTTAAATTTTAGCTAATAAAATGCAGCGTCTTATTGTCGCTGCATTTTTATTTATGCCATCATTACTATTCTGCTTTCAATAAGATAAAATAATTGATTGTTGTGTTATGAATAAAAATGAGCGATGGCGTGCTAAAACTTTTTAAATTTATTCTTCCCCCTCTTTTTGTCGGTCTTGGGATCGCATTCTTAGTGGTTTGGTTCTCACCTAATCTAAAAAGCGCTGTTTTACCAAAACTCACTATGCCAAGTCATTACACCAGCAGCCATATGAGCTTTGCCGACTCAGTCGCTAAAGCCTCACCTGCCGTGGTGACGATTTTTTCAGAAAGTATTTCATCTATACCTCGCTACCAAAGGCGAAACACGACACAAGAACTAGGGTCTGGTGTGATTATGTCAAGCGATGGTTATATTTTGACTAACTACCATGTGGTTAATAACGCGGACCAAATTATGGTTATCTTGACTGATGGTAGACGCTTTTATGATGTACAAGTTATCGGTTTTGATACCATCACCGATCTAGCTCTGCTAAAAATCCCAGGTCAACATCTGCCTGTTATCCCAACCGATGATGAGTTTAATCCTCGCGTTGGTGATGTAGTTTTAGCGATTGGTAACCCTCTTAATTTAGGCCAAACCATTACCCAAGGCGTAATTAGTGCAACAGGTAAGCAAACACTCACTGATAGTCAATATAATAATCTGCTTCAAATGGACGCCGCTGTGAATGTAGGTAACTCAGGGGGCGCTCTAGTAAACTCAAACGGTATTCTTGTTGGCATTACCTCAGCCCAATTTAGAACACGTCTAAACATAGACATACAAGGGATCTCGTTCGCTGTGCCTTATCAGTTAGCTAAGCAAGTCATGCAAAGACTCATTGCCGATGGCCGAGTAGTTCGCGGGTACTTAGGTTTTAGAGGCACAGCAGTTGACAGCTCAGGCAATGAAGTGACCGACTTATACACTCCGATAGTTGGTTTGCTGATCAGTGAACTTGATCCGTTAGGCCCTGCGTGGCAAGCAGGTATGCAAGACAGAGATATCATTGTGAAGGTTGCAGGCCAATCTATTTCCAACCCACAAAAAACTTTGCAGTTTATTGGCAATACCAAGCCGGGAACTGAATTAGAGTTTGAGGTGCTGAGAAATGGTGAACATCGAACTATTTCTTTGAATGTTGCTGAGCTAGAAACTAACGCGAACTAATTCATTAACTTATTCAAATAGCTCAGAATAACATACGTAAAAAAAGCGACCTTTCTAACTAGATCGCTTTTTAAATTCGTAATAGTTTGGCTTAATTAATTGTGACGGCGTTTTATATTCGCACCCAATTTACTTAGCTTGTCTTCGATCCGTTGATACCCTCTATCGACATGATATATACGATCAACCACAGTCTCGCCTTGCGCAACTATTCCGGTCAAAATTAAACTTGCTGATGCTCTTAAATCAGTAGCCATAACTTGAGCGCCCGATAGCTTTTCAGTGTCACCGCAAATCGCCGTATTGCCTTCTAAACGAATATTCGCACCCATTCGCTGTAGCTCTGGGACATGCATAAAACGATTTTCAAAAATTGTTTCTGTAATAGTTGCGCTGCCATTTGCTACCACATTCATAGCAGTAAACTGCGCCTGCATATCAGTTGGAAATCCAGGATGAGGCATCGTTTTGATATTCACAGCTTTCAACTCTCGTTGACGCATATCAATATAGATGCTGTCTTGTTGCACTTCAACTAAGACGTTAGCATCTCGCAACTTTTCAAGCACAGGCTCTAGACTGTGGTAATCGGTGTTCTTACATAATACCTCACCTTTCGCCATTGCTGCAGCCACTAAGAAAGTGCCTGTTTCAATACGGTCTGGTAAAATTTTATGCTCGCACCCAGATAGCTGCTCGACACCTTCTATCTCAATACGATGAGTGCCTGCACCTGATATTTTTGCACCCATTGCCACAAGGCATTCAGCAAGATTGACAATTTCTGGTTCACGCGCAGCGTTTTCTAAAACAGTTTTACCTTCAGCAAGCGTTGCCGCCATCAGTAAGTTTTCGGTCGCGCCCACACTCACGGTTTCCATGTATATATAGGCACCTTGCAACCGACCCGGAGACGTCGCATTGATATAGCCATTTTCGACATGGATAGTTGCGCCCATTTTTTCAAGGCCGCGAATATGTAAATCTACTGGGCGCGCACCAATAGCACAACCACCAGGCAAGGAAACTTGGGCTTGACCAAAACGAGCTAATAAAGGCCCTAATGCCAATACGGATGCACGCATTTGCTTCACAAGTTCATAGGGTGCGAGCACTTTATCAACGGTACTTCCGTCGACTTCAAGATTATCACCATGCCATTTAACTGCTGCGCCAAGCGTCTTTAGCAGTGCTTCGGTTGTGCCTATGTCGCGAAGCTGAGGTACATTCGAGAAAATACTCTTGCCGTTACCAAGTAAGGCAGCAAAAAGAATAGGAAGGGCAGCATTTTTAGCGCCCGAAATTGTGACTTCACCAGCTAGGGTGGTGCCACCTTGGATAACAAACTGATCCATTGTGGCTCCGTTATTGAGGAAGGATGAATTTACGTTCTCTTTGCCACTCTGTTGGCGTGAAGGCTTTAATGCTTAAAGCGTGAATGGTGCCGTCTTTGATCACATCCATCAAAGGCCCGTATACAAGTTGCTGCTTCTTAACTCGACTCGCCCCGTCAAAACATTCACCAACTGCAATCACCTCATAGTGACTACCATTGGCTTTAACTATGACTTCTTCTAGTGACAATGCTTCTTGTAATACAGCTTCGACTTGGTTTGTTTCCATTAGATTCACTCAAATAAGTTAGATACCTGACCCAACTCCATCAGTTTATGAAGCTGCTCAGGTATATTTTTCAGCTCAAGGCGCTTACCTTGGCGTTGCAAAAGACCTTGAGAGTGAATTAACCAAGCTAAGCCCGCCGTGTCAACCCTAGAAACCTCAGAAAGGTCAAAATAAAGGACTGACTGCGTACTTTGTAACTGTTGGTTAAGAAGGCGTTCATCTATTAAGCTATTTCGAGTTAATTCTCCCTTGATAGCGACCACACCTTCTTGTTGTGGTGAAAACTGCAAATTAGTTGCCATCATCACCTCTGAATTGAACTGGTAAACGGCTCTTTTTATCTAGAAGGTCGATTACATGTTCGATACCTTGTTGACGAAGCACACCATGCAATTCAGTTTGTTTCGCATCAAGTAATGAAATACCTTCTGCCATCATGTCATATGCACGCCACTCATTGCCTTTGCCTTTGCGTACTTTGAAGTCAATCTTAATGTCAGGTTTACCTGGCTCAACAATGCGAGTTTTTACAACCGCCACATCATCACCTTCAAAGTTACGAGCTTCACCAAACTCTACTTTTTGATTTTTATACTGTGTAAATACACCAGCATACGTCGCGACTAAATAACGCTGAAACACATCAATAAATGTTTTAATATGCTCAACAGCCTGCTTTTTCTCTGCAGGATCAGTCATTGTTCGTACTTTTTGAATATAACTACCAAGCACACGATAAGCCGCATACTTGTAATCTACATAAGGCATCAGCTCTTGCTCGACAATAACGCGTAAGTGCTCTTTATCGGTCGAAATAATACCTTGATCTTTTGCAACGCGTTTAAATGTATTATCAGCAACCTGCTCAACCATTTTATACGGGTCTGTTAAATCCACCTGTGGTGCTGCCTGCACCTGAATAGACATCACTAAGCCTGCGGCAGCCATTAAAAACGTCTTAAACATGATTATTCCCCACCTTGGTTAAACAGGAATTGGCCAATTAGCTCCTCGAGCACCAATGCTGATTTAGTATCAGTCAGCATGTCACCATTTTTAAGTGCGACACTTTCAACACCGAATAGGTCATCCAACTCTGAGCCTGCATTACTTGTAACCTCATTTCCTAAACAGCTTTGCTTCGCTGATTCAGCTGCGATGACGGGAGAAAGACCGAGGTACTGCTCACCTAAAATACCTGATGTTAAAATAGAGACCGAGGTTGTATCAGAAAACTGACACTCGTAGCTCGCATCAATACTCATATTCACTACAGGTAAGAACTCTTGTGGATGAATATAAATACTTTCAACACGACCGATCACAACACCACCAACTTTAATAGGCGCGCGTGTTTTTAAAGAGCCAATATTTTCAAATTTAGCACTCAGCGTGTATGTATCACCATTACCGCTGATCCCTGAGTTTGCGACTTTAAGCGCTAAAATAGCAAATGCTGCCACACCAAGTGCGACAAATAAGCCAACTAAAATTTCAATTTTCCGTGTATTCATAATTTCTCAAAACCCTTAACTTGAAAACATCACCGCTGTTAATAAAAAGTCGAAACCTAAAACGGCCAGCGACGAATGAACAACTGTTTCTGTAGTCGCTTTACTTATCCCTTCTGATGTAGGAACACAGTCGTACCCTTTGTAAAGCGCAATCCATGTCACAATCAGTGCAAAAACGAAGCTCTTGATCATGCCATTTAAAATATCTTGCTGAAACGATACCTGAGACTGCATGATTGACCAGAAGCTGCCAGAGTCAACACCTAACCAATCAACGCCCACTAAATGCGCTCCAATAATTGCTACCGCTGAGAATATCAATGCCAATAGCGGCATACTGATAAAACCAGCCCAAAAACGAGGCGACACCACCCTTTTAAGCGGATCAATTGCCATCATTTCTAGACTTGATAACTGCTCAGTTGCTTTCATCAAACCAATCTCAGCGGTTAATGCACTGCCCGCTCGACCAGCAAATAATAATGCTGTGACAACCGGGCCTAGTTCACGTAGTAAACTCAATGCAACCAGAGGACCTAAGCTGTCTTCAGCTCCGTACCCCACTAACACGGTATAACCTTGTAAAGCCAAAACCATACCGATGAATAAGCCCGACACCATGATGATCAATAATGATTGATAACCAACCATGTAAAGTTGCTTGATTAGTAAAGGCGTGCCTTTTCTAAAATTAGGCATGCTAAGTAAGGCGCCCAATAACATATGTGTTGCTCGTCCCAATGAGGCAAAACGGCTCAGAGCTTTATGCCCTAGTACTTGTAAAAAATCCATTATTGCTGGGCTCCTAATAACAATTCATCTTTGTAAGGCGCAGCTTTGAAGTGAAAAGGTACAGGGCCATCTGATAACCCTTTTAAGAATTGCTGAACCAATGGTGAACTATGTTGCAACATCTGCTCTGGCGTACCCGTACCAATCACGCCTTGCTCAGCAATAATCACAACATGATCGGCAATACTCAATACTTCTGTTACATCGTGCGTTACGATTAAAGAAGACAAACCTAGAACTTGATTAAGCGACTTGATCAGGCGTACTAACACACCCATTGAGATTGGGTCTTGTCCAGCAAACGGTTCATCGTACATTATTAGCTCAGGATCTAAGGCAATTGAGCGTGCTAATGCAGCACGTCTTGCCATACCACCGGAGAGTTCTGAAGGCATTAAATCTCTTGCACCACGAAGTCCTACAGCTTGTAGCTTCATAAGAACAACAAGACGAATTAGTTCTTCACTCAACTGCGTATGTTCTCTAAGAGGAAAAGCGATGTTGTCGAATACCGACATATCTGTGAAAAGCGCACCGCTTTGAAAAAGCATACTCATTCTAGTACGGGCTTCATAAAGCTGTGCACGAGTCATACCCGGTACACTTTGCCCTTCAAATGTAATATCGCCACTATCAGGCTTTAATTGACCGCCAATAAGGCGCAACATAGTAGTTTTACCAATGCCACTTGGGCCCATAATTGCGGTTATCTTCCCCTTTGGTACCGAGAAACTCATGTTTTTATAGATGGTCCTATCACCTCTGGAGAAAGTTACATCCTTGATTTCTATAATTGATTGCGACAAGTCGCGCTCCACATTCTGGTTCACCAATTTGCATATCATACTTTTTTTTGGTTTTAGTGTGAAAAGAGAATTCGTAAAATTTTGTAAGCGATAAATACAGCTCAGCTTTTGTATTCGCTCGTTTCTATGAATAAAGCTTTTTACCTCGCGTTTTGTTTATACTTTTTTTTATGCTTTTGATACTATTTGCCGCAATTTTGTTTTCGGTGTTGGCATTTTCTTTTTATGATTTTATCTTTCATCATTTTGATACTTGGTTTTGCCGCGTTAGTTTGGAGTGCGGACCGCTTTGTTTTTGGCGCGGCAGCATTAGCAAGAAATTTCGGTGTACCTACATTAATCGTAGGTCTAACCATAGTAGCAATGGGCTCATCGGCTCCGGAAATGATGGTGGCAGCACAAGCTGCTTTTGCAGATAAAACTGATACCGCAGTGGGCAATGCGGTGGGCTCTAACATCGCCAATATATTACTGGTATTAGGTATTACCGCACTATTGCGCCCACTCTCAGTTGGCTCTAGCATCTTAAAGCGTGAAATGCCATTGCTTGTGATCGTATCTTTGGGTGCTTGGTTCATTGTCAGTGACAATCACTTTAGCCGCACTGAAGGCCTCGTTTTATTTGCAGGCTTTATCACCTTTCTCGCCACCTTACTCATTTTAACTAAACGCGCAGGCAACCAAGAAGACGATCCTCTAGTCGCTGAAGCATGCGATGAGGTGCCTAATGATGTGCCAACTAGTAAAGCAGTTTTATGGTTAGTCGTGGGTATGATCATGCTTCCTGTTAGCTCTGGTTACCTTATTGATGCAGCCGTTGATATTGCCAAATACTTTGGTATGAGCGACTTATTAATTGGCCTGACAATTATTGCTGTTGGTACTAGCCTCCCAGAACTAGCTGCTTGTATCGCTGGCGTATTAAAAAATGAAGATGACCTAGCTATGGGTAACATTATTGGCTCAAATATTTTTAATATTCTTGCTGTTCTCTCGATTGCCGGGATTTTAAACCCAGCTGATATTGATGCAAACATCGCACAACGCGACATTTATATTATGTTAGGCGCGACATTTATCTTAATCGCCATGAGCCTAAGCCTTAAAGGCACTCGCCGTATCAACCGCGTTGAAGGGGGCCTTCTTCTTGCCGCATTCATCTGGTACATGTATTACATTATTTAGTTGTTGGAGTGAATATGACTGCTGAACAATTTACTAAAACGGCTTTAAATGTCATCGATATTGAAAAACAAGCCATCGATGAAATTGCACAACACATTGATGAAAGTTTTGTTAATGCGTGCCAAGCTGTTTTTGACTGTCAGGGCCGAACCATAGTCATTGGCATGGGTAAATCTGGACACATAGGCAACAAAATAGCAGCGACGCTCGCCAGCACAGGCACCCCCGCTTTTTTTGTTCACCCAGGAGAAGCAAGCCATGGTGACCTAGGTATGATCACCAATGAAGATGTGGTTTTACTGATCTCAAACTCTGGAGAAACCAGTGAAGTCGTCAATATTATTCCTGTTATTAAGCGCATTGGTGCAAAAACCATTGCCATGACAGGCAATCAGAACTCTTCAATGGCTCACCTCTCGGACATACATTTATGTATCGCCGTCACGAAAGAAGCCTGCCCACTGGGATTAGCACCAACAGCGAGCACGACAGCCACATTGGTCATGGGTGATGCACTTGCAGTTGCCCTGCTTGAAGCCCGCGGCTTTACTGCCGATGATTTTGCACTCTCCCACCCTGGAGGCTCACTCGGTCGACGTTTATTACTTACTTTAGAGGACATAATGCATCAAGGTGAGCAAATGCCGATCATCGAAACAGGCAAACTTATCAAAGATGCGTTATTCGAAATATCGAGCAAAGGCTTAGGTATGACGGCAATCGTCGATGAAAAGGGAATCTTAGCCGGTATTTTTACCGACGGAGACTTACGCCGTATTATTGAGCAAAAACTCGATTTGCACAGCGCAAAAATTGATGATGCAATGACAGTCAAATGTACAACCGCAAAAGCTGATATGCTTGCGGCTGAGGCGTTAAACATCATGGAAAACAAACGCATTAATGGGTTAATCGTGGTTGATGAAACTAATCGCCCAATTGGCGCTCTGAACATGCAAGACTTATTAAAAGCAGGAGTCATTTAAATGCAATTTGCCGACTTATATCAGCCTATTAGTCAGGATGTAGTAACCAGAGCAAAGCAAATTAAGTTACTTATTTGTGATATTGACGGCGTATTCTCTGACGGCCGTATTTACCTTGGCAATAATGGCGAAGAATTAAAGGCATTTAACACCAAAGATGGCTTCGGTATAAAAGCACTGATCAACTCAGGCGTTGAAGTTGCCGTCATCACCGGTCGCCATTCACAGATTGTTCAGCAACGTATGACTAGCTTAACAGTAAAACATATTTACCAAGGGCAAGAAGACAAGTTGCAAGCTTACGAAGAGCTGAAAGCCAACCTAAACCTGACAGATATCGAAATTGCTTATATTGGTGACGACGGTCCTGATTTGCCAGTCATGGAGCAAGTGGGTTTTGCAGTGGCCGTAAATGATGCACACCCAATCATTCGCAATTTTTCACACTACACGACTTTACTGCCTGGTGGATTTGGCGCAGTGAGAGAACTAACTGACTTACTCATGTTGTGCCAGGGTCATACACTCGGCACATCAGGAACAAGCGCATGACGGTCAACCGCGTCATATTATTAATTATTTTTGCACTGACCATGTATTGGATATGGTCACCGTATTTTGATCAGCCTAAAAAGCAAAGTTCGACCGAAGAAGAGAGCATCGCCACGCCAGATTATGTTGCTACAAATTTAAAGCAAACTAAATATTCTGAAGCCGGTATGCGAAATTATCTAGTCGAAGCGAATAAAATGGAGCTTTATCAGCAGCTCGGATTTAGCCATTTTACCTCGCCTACATTCACTCTGTTTAATGGCCCACAAAATTGGCAACTTTCGGCCAATGAAGCCACTTTATATGAAAATAATATGCTGATTTTAGAGGGAGATGTTAAAGCCCTGAACCTGACTGAAGGTGCTATGATAAGCCAAATCAGCGCAGACCATATTCAAGTAGATATAACTCAGCGCGCCATGCGCTCAGATCTACCCGTAGAAATTGTGGGTCCTCATTTAAATATAAAAGGACAAGGCCTCAATGCCGACCTCAATACTGAAATTATTGAGCTCATTAACCATACGCGAACCATTTACTATGACCAATAAACTACTTCTTTCACTGCTACTAATCGGCTTTTCAAACTTTGCTTTGGCTGAAACAGCACCTATGTCACAAGTATCAATTAAAGCAGGTAAGCAGCAAGCACAATTAAAGACAAACATTGGTATCTTTGAAGAAAATGTTGAAATCATTCATGGCAACCGTGAAATTTATGCAGACAGATTGGAAGTACATCAGCGTGAAGAACTCGGTGAAAACAAGCAGCTTTTAGTCGCAACAGGCAAACCAGCTCGTTTTATCGAAAAGCAACCGGATGGCACAGTATTAAGCGCCAGCGCAGAAGAAGTTAGGTATGACGTTGCCAATAGACTACTTACCATCAAAGGCAAAGCTGAAATAAGCCTGGGAGGTCAAAGTACAAAAGCTGAAGCGATTATTTATGACATCGAGAAGCAACTGATCAGTGCTGAGCGAAACGAACAAAATCAGCAACGTGTTCACACGGTATTGATACCAGAGAAAAAAGCATCAAAGTCTAACCCTGAACAAGGTCAATGAGCATGAGTGTGTTAACTGCTACTGCCTTAGCAAAAAGCTACAAAGGCCGCCAAGTCGTAAAAAATGTCAGTCTAAGTGTTGAGGCGGGTAGTATTGTTGGCCTTCTCGGCCCTAACGGCGCAGGTAAAACCACCAGCTTTTACATGATCGTTGGTCTTGTGCCCAGTGACAAAGGCAAGGTAACCATAGATGATGAAGATATCACTTTGTTACCAATGCACAGTAGAGCGCGCATGGGCATTGGTTATCTGCCTCAAGAGTCTTCGATCTTTAGAAAATTGACGGTTTATCAAAATTTAATGGCAATTTTAGAGACGCGTAAAGACTTAAATAAAGTACAAAGAGAGCAAACTTTAGACGCTCTCCTTGATGAATTTAATATTCAACATATTCGGGATAGTCAGGGGATGGCTTTATCGGGTGGTGAGCGTCGTCGAGTAGAAATTGCTCGCGCTTTAGCCGCAAACCCTAAATTTATTCTTTTAGATGAGCCTTTTGCTGGCGTTGATCCGATTTCGGTGTTAGATATAAAGAAAATTGTTGAGCATTTAAAAAACCGCGGCATAGGTGTATTGATTACAGACCATAATGTAAGAGAAACCCTTGATGTTTGTGAAAAAGCTTATATTGTTTCACATGGTGAATTAATCGCGTCAGGTACACCTGAATCAGTTTTAGCTGATCAAACAGTAAGAGACGTCTACCTAGGTGAACAATTCCGTCTATAGTTAAAGCAAGACATAATCCAAATAACAAAAAGGATTGTTAGAAATACATGAGGCAATCGCTACAGCTGCGCATGGGGCAGCAACTAACCATGACTCCACAATTGCAACAAGCTATTCGCTTGCTGCAATTGAGCACACTAGATCTACAGCAAGAGATCCAAGAAGCGCTGGATAGCAACCCTTTACTAGAAGTGGATGAATCAGAATTAGACCCAAGTGCTGATGGCAATGATTCAGACAAAACAACCAAAGATACAGACTCTAACGAGCAACTCTCTAATTCTGTTGATGATGGTCACGGTGATGAACCAACCAGCGATTACGAACTTGATAGCGATGCTGCGCTGAGCAAAGACACAGTAAGTGACGATCTTGCGATGGATGTGACATGGGACGAGTACATGAGTGCGGCTCCAAGCACCAGTAGCGGCCCTATGCCTGAAGACGAAACTGTTTATCAGGGCGAAACGACTGAAACATTACACGAGTACTTAATGTGGCAGTTGGAGTTAACTCCATTCAGCCCAACAGATAAAGCCATTGCGGTTGCCATTGTTGAAGCCGTTGATGACGCAGGCTTACTTACCGTTAGTACCGAAGAACTCTTAGAAAGCATCAATGAAGGCAATGACGAAGAATTAATTGAACTCGATGAAGTTGAGGCTGTATTAAAGCGTATTCAACTCTTTGACCCTATCGGTATTGCGGCTCGATCATTACAAGAATGCTTATGTATTCAACTTAACCAGTTTGAGGCTGATACGCCATTCATTAGCGAAACAAAAATGGTGTTAAGCGAGCATATTGACCTACTTGCTAGCCGTGATTACCGCACCATCATGAAAAAGACCAAGCTCAAAGAGCCTGATTTAAAAGAAGTGATGACACTCATTCATAGCCTTAACCCTAAACCTGCTGCCAGCATCATTCGTGAAGAATCTGAGTATGTTATTCCTGATGTCTCAGTGAAAAAAGTAAAAGGTCGCTGGGTTGTTGAGCTAAACCCTGAGTGTATGCCTAAAATAAGGGTTAATGATCACTATGCGGCGATGTCACGGTCGGTTAAATCAAGTACAGACAGTCAGTTCATTCGCTCTCATCTACAAGAAGCAAAATGGTTTATTAAGAGCCTAGAAAGCCGTAATGACACTTTAATGAAGGTTACTAATTGCATTGTGCAACAACAACAGGCATTCTTTGAACATGGACCTGAGGCAATGAAGCCTATGGTTTTGAATGATGTTGCTGAGATGGTTGAGATGCACGAGTCTACCATTTCTCGTGTCACCACTCAGAAGTACATGCATACACCTCGTGGCATTTTTGAGTTGAAGTACTTCTTCTCAAGTCACGTAAGCACTGAAAACGGAGGTGAATGCTCATCGACTGCGATTAGAGCATTGATCAAAAAGCTAATTGCTGCAGAAAATTCAGCTAAGCCATTGAGCGACAGCAAAATTGCAGATATATTGGCAGAACAGGGAATCAAAGTGGCACGTCGTACAATTGCAAAATATCGCGAGTCACTCTCTATTCCACCGTCAAATCAGCGTAAGAGCTTGATTTAAGACGTAAACCAAGAGAAGGAAAATGCTTATGCAACTAAATTTAACTGGTCGTCACGTAGAAATTACAGATTCATTAAGAGACTATGTAAACACGAAGTTTGCAAAGCTAGAAAGGCATTTTGATCACATTAATAACGTTCACGTGATCTTAGATGTTGAGAAGCTGGTACAAAAAGCAGAAGCTACTGTTCATTTAAACGGCGGTGAAATTTTCGCTTCAGATGAACATGCTGATATGTACGCAGCCATTGATAAACTCGTTGATAAGCTCGATCGCCAAGTTATCAAACACAAAGAGAAATTAACTCGACACTAACCATGAAACTTAGCTCGATTATCAACAAGGACTGCAGTAAAGCTGCGGTCCTTTTTAATAGCAAAAAGCGCGCGCTTGAGTACATCAGTGAGTTAGCGAGCGAGCACCTTCCTGAACATAACGCCCACGAAATATTAGATGCATTCCTAGCGCGAGAAAAGTTAGGCAGTACAGGCATTGGCAAAGGTATTGCTATTCCTCATGGTCGCCTTGCAGGTATCGATGCTATTTTTGCAATTTTAGTGACTAATCAAAACGGCGTTGATTTTGACGCAATAGATAACCGACCTGTCGATATTCTCTTGGCAATGCTTGTACCTGAGGGTAATAATGCGGAACATTTAAAGACCTTAGCTGCAATTGCTGATAAACTAAACAATAAAGAATTTTGTAAACAGCTTCGTCATGCTAAAGACGATGATGCACTCTATCAACTTATTGCACTTCAAGATTAATTAACAGAGAGGAATCCATGGAACTGATCATTATTAGTGGTCGCTCAGGGTCGGGCAAATCCGTTGCCTTAAGGGTATTGGAAGACCTAAGTTATTATTGTGTTGATAACATTCCGGTTAATCTCCTTCCCTCATTAGTTAGAAGTGTTTCTGATAACTATGACAAAATAGCCGTTAGTATCGATGTTCGTAACCTACCAAAAGAGCAACAAGAATTTAATGATATTCTTGAATATTTACCCGGCTTTGCAAATCCAACACTATTCTATTTAGACAGCGATGACCAAGCACTGATTAAACGCTTTTCAGAAACGCGCAGATTGCATCCGCTTTCTTTAAACAACCTGCCACTTGATTTAGCAATCAAAGAAGAAAAGAAGTTACTAGATGTATTAATCACACGTGCTGATGTATTAGTCGATACGACAGATTTAAGTGTACATCAGCTAGCAGAAACCATTCGAGAACAAATTCTAGGTAAAAAAGATAAGCAACTTATTATTACTTTCTTATCTTTTGGTTTTAAGCATGGTATCCCTAAACAAGCCGATTATGTATTTGATGCGCGCTTTCTACCAAACCCGCATTGGGAACCTGAACTAAAACCACTAACTGGGTTAGATCAACCAGTCAAAGATTATCTAGCAAGTCACAGCATAGTTCAAAAGTTCACTTGGCAGATCCAAACCTTTGTCCAGACTTGGTTGCCTCATCTTGAGCGCAACAATCGTAGCTATTTAACCATTGCCATAGGCTGTACTGGCGGACAACACCGCTCTGTTTACCTTGCTCAAACCATTGGTGAAAGCTTTGCCAAAAGTCATAACAATGTGCAAATACGTCACCGTGAACAAGACGAAGACTAAAGCATGGTCAAAATAGAAGATACTTTTCTAATCCAAAATAAGTGTGGTCTGCATGCACGAGCAGCCACAATACTTGCACAATTGGCTCAGCAATTTGATGCACAGATCACCCTCTATCAAGATGACAAAGAAGCCCCTGGTGACAGTGTGCTCGCTTTGCTCATGCTTGAAAGCAGCCATGGTAAGCAGCTTCGTGTTTGCTGTGAAGGCCCAGATGCCGAGCCCGCGCTTACTGCCATTGGCGACTTAATAGCACAAAAATTTCATGAAGATGAGTAACCAAGCACTTGGTAACTCTGCAAAAATTACGTTAAACTTAGGCCACTCCTTTAGGCGCTCAAATTAACTGCCTAAACCTTTATTTTCGGTGCACACCACCTAATAAATGGATTGCCTATGCCAGAAGCCCTAGAACAAGACTATACGTTGCAACTATTACAACAAGTAACGCACGCAATAAACAATGGTCAGTTTGTTCAGGTTAGGCGTATTCTGGCTGAAACTCCCCCATGCGACACCGCATTACTACTTGAATCTTCTCCGCACAAAGTGCGTAGACAGTTATGGCAACTAGTTGACCCTGATATTCAGGGTGATGTACTCGAGGAGCTATCCGAAGACGTTCGTATTGGTATTATCAACCAAATGGACCCTGAGCTCATTGCAGCTGCAACTGAGGATATGGATGATGATGACTTAGGTGAAGTTTTAAGAAGCTTACCTGAAGACGTCTACCAAGACGTTGTCGGGGCAATGGATGCACAAGACAGAGCAAGGGCAACCCAGGCACTTTCTTATAAAGAGCGCTCTGCAGGCGCGCTAATGAGCACAGATACAGTTACCATTAGGCCTGATGTAACGCTTGACGTGGTTTTACGTTATTTACGTCTAAGAGGTGAATTGCCCGATGGTACCGATGACTTATATGTCGTAGACAAAGAAAACCAGTTTATCGGAGCGCTTCCCGTCGCAACCCTTTTAACTAACTCGCCCGATAGAGTGGTTGCAGAACTCATGGATGATGAGAAAGAGACCATTCCAGTTTCGATGGATGAGAGTGATGTTGCACAACTATTCGAACGCCACAACTGGATTTCAGCGGCTGTTGTTGATGATAACTTGCAACTACTTGGTCGAATCACCATCGATGACATCGTAGACGTTATTCGTGAAGACGCCGAACACAGTATGTTAAGCATGGCGGGTCTAGACGACGAAGAAGATACCTTCGCACCAGTTTTAAAAAGTAGCCAGCGCCGCTCTATCTGGCTTGGCATTAATCTTTTAACGGCTTTGCTTGCTGCCTTTGTTGCCAGCTTTTTCGAAAGTACCCTAGATATACTCCCTATTTTAGCGGTACTTAATGGCATAGTACCGAGTATGGGTGGGGTCGCGGGCAGCCAAACCCTAACCTTGGTTATTCGTGGTATAGCCCTTGGCCATATCAACAATACCAACCAGAAGTTCTTACTTGGTAAAGAGCTCGCCATCGGAGCATTAAACGGTGTGCTTTGGTCTATGCTAATCGCCGGTGTTGTCGCTATTTGGCAATGGGATTTCGTACTCGGCGGTGTAATCGCCTTCGCCATGTTTATGAATCTACTTGCAGCAGGTATAGCCGGTGCCAGCATCCCAATTATCTTAAAGCGTATGAACATAGATCCAGCCCTTGCTGGCAGTGTGGTACTCACCACTGTAACTGATATTGTGGGTATCTTTGCCTTTTTAGGCACGGCGACCTGGTTCTTGGTTTAGTCCACTTCAAACATAAAAAAGCCCGCTCAATATCGCGGGCTTTACTATAATTAAGTTTTATTCTCCTGCAATCTGCATTGACTCAATTAGTATGGAACCTGTTTGCACGCTGCCGCGCGCTTCAATATCTCCACCAATGGCCTGCACTCCCATAAACATATCTTTTAGATTGCCTGCAATAGTGATCTCACTTACTGGATATTGGATCTCGCCCTGCTCAACCCAAAAACCTGCTGCGCCCCGAGAGTAATCACCCGTTACTGTATTAACACCTTGCCCCATTAGCTCTGTGACTAATAAGCCCGTGCCCATTTCTTTAAGTACAGCTTTTAAGTCATCATGAGTTTGTTGAACTAACCAGTTATGAATACCGCCAGCATGGCCCGTGGCTGTCATACCCATTTTTCTTGCAGCATAACTTGCAAGTAAATAGGTTTGTAGCTCGCCCCCGTAAATAATTTCACGATCCAGCGTTTTTACCCCTTCACTATCAAATGGGCTAGACGCTAACCCTTTTAACAAATGTGGGCGCTCTGACACGTTTACTTTTTCATTAAAGATTTGTTTACCTACAGAGTCTAACAAGAAGCTTGACCTACGATATAACGCACCACCACCGATTGCTGAAACCAAATGACCAAACAAACTATTTGCAACATCTGCTCGAAACACAACAGGCGTCTTCATAGTCGCAATTTTTCTACTTTTCAAACGAGCAATGGTTGACTCAGCCGCTTCAAGGCCAACAAACTCGGCGGATTTTAAACCAGATTTTTCACGACTCAATGTATAAGCATGATCGCGCTGCATTTGCTCGCCATCTTGACCAATCACCATGGTACTTAAACTATGGCGTGTTCTCGGGAAGCCCGCTAAAAAGCCATGAGTATTTCCATAAACTCGTAAGCCTTCATGACTAGAGAAACTCGCACCATCAGAATTAACAATACGCTCATCAAACTCTAATGCCACTTTTTCTGCTTCAATACACAGCTCAACACCCTGCTCTGGCGTTACTTCCCAAGGGTGATACAAGTCTAAGTCAGGCGGAGACACCTCAAGTAACGCTTTATCTGCAATACCGTTACAAGGGTCATCCGAAGTAAACTTCGCAATATCAATGGCTTTTTCAACCACAGAACGAAGCGCTTTAGGGCTCAAATCAGCGGTAGATGCTGAGCCTTTATGGTTGCCCACATAAACACTGATCCCTAAGCCGCCATCTTGGTTAAACTCAATGGTCTCAACCTCACCCATGCGCGTACTCACAGACAAGCCCGAAGTACTCGACATTGCCGCCTCAGCCGCTGTTGCACCAAGTTTTGTCGCGTGCGACAACGCCTCTGATACGGCCTGTTTGACTTCATCTATTTGAGTAAAAATCGCACTTTGCTGCTCAGATTTCATAGTTATGCTCTCTAAAAACACCTTTAATATCTAAATGCTAACACACATATTCGACTTCGCCTTATCAAGGCACAGCATTTATGGCGTATAATTGTTATAATCCGCAAAATTTTTATAGAAACTCCGCACCATGGCTAAGAAAAAGAAACCTGTTATTGAAGAAGAAATTATTTACGTTTCAAAAAGTGAGCTAAAACGTGACGCACAGCAATATCAACAGCTAGCTATCGATTTAGCAGCTATGAGTAACAAGCAACGCGATAAGTTACCGCTTAGCGATGACCTTGTGGAAGCCATGGTTGTTGCTGATAAGATCAGGGCAAAGTCTGAAGCATACCGCCGTCACATTAACTACATCAGTAAGACACTCCGCCTAACAGACAATGTCGCAGACATTGAAGCTGCGATTGAGTTAATGCTGAACAAAAACAATCAAGCAGATGTTTTGCTCAACAAAATTGAATCTACTAGAACTGAGTTAATCAATAATGGTGACAGCTTAATTAACGAGCTTTTGGAACAGTATAACTCACTCGAAAGGCAAAAACTTCGCCAATTAGTTCGCCAAGCAGCGAAAGAAGCCAAAGCCGAAAAGCCGGCAAAAGGCTACAAAGATCTATTCCAGTATCTTAAAGAAGCCATGATGCCTTAATATTTGAGTGTCCTCGCTGCGGTTGAAAAAGTTGACCGCAGTTTCTGGCTCGTTTAAAAAATGATTCTTTATTAAGCAATTGAACAAGATAAGTCGTTTTTTTCGACTTTAAGTGGTGACAAGCCCTATAAAAATTTTTATACTGCCTGCGCTTTTTACGATTCCATACGATTTCAAGCAATTCTAAATGGCCCTATAGCTCAGTTGGTTAGAGCACACGACTCATAATCGTTAGGTCCCTGGTTCGAGTCCAGGTGGGGCCACCATTTACTCCTAAGTTTATATCTCATTCAAATCCATGTTTTTATAATCAAAGCTCTTAATTGCTCAAGGCCTAGATATTGGCTCATTTCTAACAATATTCGTTTATTTTTAACCAAAACATCAATTCGAGAAGATTACGTGAAAAAATTAGTAGTAGCACTCAGTGCATTAATTTTAGTTTCAGGTTGTCAAATGTCACAGCGTCAGAATGCAACTACAGGTGAGACCGAAACAAACTCAGCAACAAAGGGGGCCATTATTGGTGTAGTGTCGGGCGCCATCGTAGGTCTAGCAACAGGTAAAGATGCAGATGACCGCAAAAAGCGTGCACTTATTGGCGCAACAACCGGAGGTGTCATCGGAGCTGGTGTAGGTTATTACTTTGATGAACAAGAAGAAGCGCTTCGCAAAGAATTAGTGGACTCTGGCGTTCAAGTGAAAAGAGTGGGTGAAGATAAACTCGTATTAATTATGAAAAACGGTATCGGCTTTGATTCAGGCTCAGACAAGCTAAGTACTTCAATTTATCAGACACTAAATAGTGTTGCGAAGGTACTTGTTGAGTATCCAGATACACAGTTATTAATCGAAGGTCATACTGATAGCTCAGGTAGCGAATCTTTAAATCAAATACTTTCTGAAAAGCGTGCAAACTCAGTAAAAGCCTACCTACAAAGCCAAAAAGTTGCAGCAAATCGTTTGTTCACTGAGGGCTTAGGTGAGTCCCTACCAGTTTGCGATAACAGCACTAAAACTGGCCGTACTTGTAACAGACGTGTCGAAATCAGTATTTTCCCTACAAACAAGTAATCTCCTATTTTAGCTCAGCCTTTAACTAAGGACTGGGCTTTTAAATATCCAGAATATTTCGCCTATTTTGATGGATTTTTATTCTTGAACTTATAAACTTTTTCTTTGTTTACTATGTATGATTACGCTATATGTGAATAGGAGTTAATTATGCGTTTTTTTCTACTACTTTTAATACTGCTGTGTAGTTTCATTGCTTTAAGTAAAACAGAGCAAATATCGCAGCAGGCACTACTAATCAATCAAATGTCTGCAACACCACATCAAATTATCGATGTGAGAAGTCCTGAAGAATTTGCAGCTGGGCATGTAAAAGGTGCTATTAACATCCCTTTTAATAAGTCCGAACAGCATCAAGATCTACTCAATTCACTAAGACAAAAAACACTTGTTGTATATTGCCGCTCAGGTCGTAGAGCGGCAATATTCGAGCGTGCGCTATCCAAGGATGGATTTAACCTTTTACATTTAAGCGGTGACATGAATAGTTGGCAGGCTGAGAATTTACCTACCGTGAAATAACGCTTTAGATATTTTATTTTTCCTCTTGTCACAGCTTGAAGTTAACTAAACTCGCTGAGATATCGGAATAAATCACCATGAGAACAAGACTATTTCAAAGAATGTGATAGTATTGTTTGGCAGTGTAAGGATTTTAAAATATGAATGTTGAACAATTAGTCGATAAAGCAAAGCAAGTCTGTGATAACCGGGGCGCACGTTTTACAGCGATCCGTGAAAAAGTCTTCCGTCTACTCGCGGCTAAGCAAGGTGGTGTGGGCGCCTATGACCTTTTAGAAGAATTAAAAGTCTCTGAGCCCGGAGCAAAACCTGCAACGATTTATCGTGCTTTAGACTTTTTATCTGAGCTTGGTTTTATCCATAAAATTGAGAGCACTAATGCATTTATGCTGTGTCATCATTTTGATCATATTCACCCTGTACAATTACTGATCTGCGATGATTGCGGACATGTTGATGAGCTTCATTCAAGTTTAATATCACATGAAATGAACAATTTAGCCTCTGAGCGTGGCTTTCAGGTAAGCAACCAAACAATAGAAGCACATGGTAAGTGTGTAAAGTGTAAAGACTAAGTGAAGTTATACAATTAAACCACTACACTTAACCTAGAATTGAATAATTAAAAATCAAGGGAACAGCACATGAAAGTAGAGTTCATAAACCCTTTTTTATCATCATTAATAAATGTCTTAGCGACCATGGCTCAAACTGAGCTGACACCAGGTAAACCAAAAATCAAAAAAGGTGAGATCGCGCAAGGTGATGTATCGGGCTTGATCGGTATGGTAGGCCCACAGACTAAGGGTTCATTTTCAATTACCTTTGATGAACAGCTAGCGCTCACGATCATGGAACGTATGTTAGGTGAGCGCCCAGATGAAATTAATGAAGAAGTGACGGACATGGTGGGTGAAATCACTAATATGGTAACTGGCGGTGCAAAAAATTTGCTAGGTGAAAAAGGCTATGACTTTGACATGGCTACACCGATCGTTGTGTCAGGTCCAGGACACACGATTACGCACAAGTGTGAAGGCACTAAAATTATTATGCCATTCACTTCAGCTGACGGTAATGCCAATATTGAGGTGAGCTTCGATAAATTATGAGTTGGCAGCAAGCTAAATTCACCTTAGCCGCTAAGTCTCGCGGCTTTCACCTAATTACAGATGATATTCTCAAGCAACTACCTGAAATCCACAACTATCAAATTGGCCTTTTACACTTATTCCTGCAGCATACGTCTGCCAGTTTAACCATAAACGAAAATGCCGATCCGACCGTGCGCATAGATATGGAAAGCCACTTTAATCACTTTGTGCCTGAACGTCAGTCCTATTATAAGCATGACTATGAAGGTGATGACGATATGCCTGCACACATTAAATCTAGTACGCTAGGTTGCCAGATCACCATTCCAATTAGTCATGGCCGACTCATGCTTGGGACGTGGCAAGGTGTATATTTAGGTGAACATAGAGACTATGCCAGCGGCAGAAGTATTATTGCCACCTTGTCTGGAGAACTGTATTGATATTTCATACCAATTATCTAAATTGAGTTGTTTATATGGGGACAATGAACGCTTTTCGATAGCAAAGCGATCCTTTGCTATTTAGTTGTTTTAAATAAAAAATATTAACGTAAATAGCGTCAGTTTTAATCTCTCGAAATGTTCAAGTATTTTTAAAGATTGGTATCACTATTCTCATCAAAGAAATAAGCAGCACATTGGCCGCTTAATTTTTATCTTTTATATTGATAACTCACTCTCGGCGTGACATTACATAGCAGCTCGTATGGGATTGTGCCTGCACAATGTGCAACCTCTTCTACTGGCAAGTTCTTCCCCCACATTTCTACTTCATCACCGACCTGCACTAAGTCATTTTCTGCGCCAATATCTACGGTGATCATATCCATAGACACACTGCCGACAATGCCATATCGTTTGCCATTGATAACAACGGGCGTGCCTTCTTGCGCGTGACGCGGATAACCATCACCGTAGCCCATAGCAACCACTGCAAGTTGCGTAGCTGTCTGACTCTGCCAACGACCACCATAACCCACACACTCTCCCGCTGGAATAGAACGCTTTGCTATCACACGGGTTTTTAAAGACATCACCGCTGATAAGCCATGCTCTGAGCCGACTGAGTCAAGCATAGGAGAAACGCCATACAGCATTAATCCTGGTCTTATCCAATCGCCATGACTATCTGGCCAAGCTATTATGCCCGCAGAATTGGCCAAACAAATTTGTTCGACTTTGTTGCCGACTAATTTGGTAAAATGTTGGATCTGCGAAAGCGTTTTGTTGTTTTTAGTATCGTCAGCACATGGAAAGTGCGTCATTAAACGTACGTCAGGCTTAGCATTTTTTGTGGCTTTAAGCCGAGCATAAAACTGCTCTAGCTGTTCAGGCTCGATCCCTAAACGATGCATGCCGGTGTCGATTTTGAGCCAAGTGGCAATCGGTGCATCTAAATTAGCTTGCTCTAACGCAGTTAACTGGTGTTCATCATGGATGATAGTTTCGAAGTTGTTCGCCAGCAGAATGGGTAAATCACTCGCTTCGAAGAAACCTTCTAATAAGACTATGGGGTTCGTAAGGCCACCAGCACGAAGTGCCAAAGCCTCATCGATTCTGGCCACAGCAAACGCATCAGCCTCCTGTAAATGCTGTGCAATCGTCACCAAACCGTGCCCATACGCATTGGCTTTTAATACCGCCATCACTTTGCTATTTGGCGCAATTTGTTTGATACGTGCGAGGTTTTTTTCCAGCGCGGTTAAGTTTATTTCTGCGGTTGCTAATCTCATACTGCCTCTCGTGTGCGACCTGCAAAAAGTATTGAGCAGTTATTGCTTAATACTCATCATCAAATGCAGGGCCTGCGTAATTGTCAAAACGAGAGAATTGCCCCTGGAAGGTTAACCTAACCTTACCAATTGGACCATTACGCTGTTTACCTATGATTATTTCTGCCACGCCTTTATCTGGACTGTCTTCGTTATACACTTCATCACGGTAAATAAACATGATTAAATCGGCATCCTGCTCGATTGATCCCGATTCACGTAAGTCCGAGTTTACCGGGCGTTTATCAGCTCGTTGCTCTAGTGTACGGTTAAGCTGAGACAGCGCGATAACAGGGCATTGTAGCTCTTTTGCCAATGCTTTTAATGAACGAGAAATTTCGGCAATTTCTAGAGTACGGTTATCTGATAAGCTAGGTACTCGCATTAGCTGCAAATAGTCAACCATGATCATGCTGATACCACCATGGTCACGTGCTATGCGACGTGCACGAGAACGCACGTCTGTTGGTGTTAGACCCGAGGCATCATCGATGTACATCTTACCTTTTTCCATCAATAGGCCCATGGTTGACGATAAGCGCGCCCAATCTTCATCATCTAACTGACCTGTACGCACCTTAGTCTGGTTAATTCGGCCTAAAGATGCCAACATCCTCATCATGATCTGTTCTGACGGCATCTCTAGAGAGTAAATCAGCACTGGTTTGTCTTGAGTCATCGCTGCATGTTCAGCCAAGTTCATCGCAAAAGTGGTTTTACCCATTGAAGGACGCGCTGCTACAATGATTAAATCTGACGGCTGTAAACCTGCAGTCATTTGGTCTAAGTCGTTATACCCAGAGCTCACTCCAGTTACACCATCCTGCGGTGACTGATAAAGCTCTTCAATCTTATCAACTGTTTTTTCTAAAATAGAGTGAATACTTTGTGGGCCTTCAGTGCTCTTAGAGCGCTGCTCTGCAATTTTAAATACTTTGCTTTCAGCTAAATCGAGTAATTCATGGCTATCACGGCCTTCGGGATTAAAGCCCGCTTCGGCAATTTCATTTGCAACTGTGATCATCTCACGAACAACGGCACGCTCACGTACAATCGCCGCATAAGCATCAATATTTGCAGCACTTGGCGTGTTTTTAGCAATTTCTGCCAGATACGCAAAACCACCGACTGAACTCAGTTGATTATTCTTTTCTAAACTCTCAGAGATAGTGATTAAGTCAATCGGTTGACTTTGCTCAACCAGCTTTTCCATCGCTTCAAAAATTAATTTATGAGTGCGAGTGTAAAAGTCTTGCGATACCACCAATTCAGCAACACGGTCAAAGGCCTGATTATCAAGCATTAAGCCACCTAGTACTGACTGCTCAGCTTCAATGGAATGAGGAGGAACTTTGAGAGTATCAACTTGATGATCTGGTTTAGCCATGGCACTACACAATCTAAAAAAATTAAGTGGGTTATTTTAGCCCCTAGCGAAGCAACTTAAAAGCGTAAAACCACTTTCTCATTATTTGAATAGCTGAAATGATAAGAGGCCTGACTTGGAGACCTCTTATCAACTTTACGAATTGTTTAGTTTTTCTTTAATTCAATACGACCACTGACGGTATCAATTTCAACATCAGCATCACCGCCATTGAGAACAAATTCTAATTCACGTGATGGGCCATACTTGGCTTTCTTTACTTTATCACGACTTAATTCATTGATAATACGACCACCTGAGTGCGCATCAATATCAAAGCGAGCTGACACGTCGCTCGGGAAGTACAAACGAACATCACCACTCACAGTATCCATATTAATACGTGCATTAGGCTGTAGCACTTTAAGTTGCACCTTAATCTCACCATTCACTGTATTTAGTCTTAAGTCTCTTAAAGAGGCAACTTTGAAGTCCACTTCACCGTTAACGTTTTCAAGGCGAATATCTGTCGCTTCGGTGTCACTTTCAATATCACCATTCACGGCATTGAATCGCAACTCACCTTTAGAGTTTATATCATTGATATCACCGTTAACCGTTTCAAAGCGTAAATCACCCGATAACTTGTTTGCATCAACATCACCATTAACTGTTTCAAGGCTTACTTTGCCCTCTAGCTGCGTCGCTTTGATATCACCGTTAACCGTTTTAATGCGTGCACCTGCTAGTAATTCAGTCGCAGAGATATTCACGTTTATACCTTCAAAGCTCAACTCACTGTTTTTTGGCATATAAATAGTCAGTTTAGAGCCTTCGCCTTTGTTCCAGCCTTTATAACGCTTTGGCATTTCAACAATAAACTCGGTGACAGAGCCGTTATTCTCAAGTTTGTAGCCCTTGGCAATATCATCGAGTGAACCTGTCACCTTAAACTCAGATTTATCCCAAGATTTAATATCTACTTCACCTCGTTGGTTTTCAATTACTATCTTGCCATTGGTTGGTACTGAAATTTGCTTATCGATGGCTTCACCTGCAAAACAAGCAACTGGGAAAAATAGCAGTCCTGTTAATAGTTTTTTCATCTTTCTTCTCCTAAATTTGTTGCCAACTTGGTGCATGTACACGGTTGATTAAATCTAATTGCTGCTGATAAACCTGCGCGAGCATTTTAAGTAGCGCGGCATTTTCAGGGTCATTCTGTAAGGCAAGCTTAACTGCTTGCTCAGCCTGTTCAAGCTCATCAAGTTGTTGTTGCCAGTCATTGGTTAAAGCTGGCTGTGCTTTATACTGTACTAATAGCGCTTGTTTTTGCTGTTCGAACAATGCACTCAAATCTCGCATCGTATTTTGCTCAGGGTGCATTACACTAACATTCCACGCTAATAAGCCCGCAATAAAACACGCTGCAATACCGGTTACTTTGGGCCAATATTGTTGGCCATTGATACTGCTCTTAGCTGGCTCGGCAATTGCTCGCTCGATACCAGGCCATAAATCGCGACTAGGCACTGCTTCACTTGGATTTGCCAGCTCTTCTTTTAAGAAGTCGTCAAAGTTGACTTTACTCATGCTCGTACCACTCCTGTAATAATTGTCTTGCGCGATGATATTGTGACTTACTTGAGCCAACAGCCATTCCCAGCATATTGCCTATTTCTTCATGGCGATAGCCTTCAACTGCATGGAGTACAAACACCAAACGAGCACGCTCAGGCAAACGCAAAATTAACTTGTCGAGCCCATTTAATCCATTGCACATTGCTAGGCTTTGCTCATCCATGCCACTTTGTTCAAAACTCACGACTTTTTGCAGCCAATTCTTATGTTTGCGTATATAGCTAATAGCAATATTGCTCGTTACGCTGTGCAACCAAGTTGAAAACTTTGACTGCCCTTGAAATTGTGAAATTTTATGCCACAACTGTACAAACACTTCTTGCGTGACATCTTCTGCATGCTGTTGATCTGCAAGCAGCCTCAAACATAACGCAAATACAGGTTTTTCATGCTGACGGTAAAGCTGGGCAAACGCTGCCTGATCACCTCGTTGTACTCTATGTACTAGGTCATCTGTTTGCTCGTCTTTATTCGTATTCGAAAATGCCTGTTTGGCATCGATTAACATGACGTTATTCCTTTATCTGGTTTTTACCCAGTTTGGCGTTTTGCTTCATTATTAATATCTAAGACGCCACCTTGGCTTAAAAAGGTTTAAAAGAAATTAAAAAAATTTGAAGAGACAGCATTACAAAGCAGAAATGGTTTTGCAATGAAATGCTGTCATAAGCACATTTTGCTATCAGTTACCCGTGTTGTTATTATCAGTGTTGGAAGTCTCTCTTTCGTCTTCTTGCTCAGGCAGAGGTTTGGCTGGTTCAAAAGACCAACCTTTAAAAATGAGCTGAGGCTTCTCATTGCTGCCACCTCCTGAGCCAAAATTCACATCTTTCAGAGCTGAGTCAAAATGCACACCACTGCCACCAGAAGAGTCAATAATTGAGCCACGAACGGTGCCATAGAGTTGTCCACTCCCTGAGAGCTTTACCTGTGTTAGAGGCGCATAGATTGTTGCATACATATCTGACGCCCCTTTTACCTGAAAGCCATTTCTGCCAGAATATGAAGAAAAGAAATTCAAACTAGGTATACCACTTACCGTCATCCCCTCTTTTTCTGTGATCACTTGACCACTTGCCCCTAAGATCACTTTGCCGGTCGTAAACACGGTTAAACTAGTACCTGACTCAATGGTTAACTTAGCATTTCCATCAAGCACAAAGTCACCATCGACTAAAAAAATGACATCGCCACCAGTGATAGTCATCTTACCATCACTGTATAGCTTAAAGTTTTTCATGCCAAATACACGCTCTTCTGAAGTGCCTGTAATGCCATGCCTTTGACTCAAGTTATCAAACAAATAAATCTCTGCCTTTTCTGAATCTAACGCAACCGCTTTTTTGATACCAACTTGAGATGTCATCAAGCGGCCTATGTCTGGTGTAAACTTATAAAACTGAGTCGCACCAACAGCGAAATCTTGACCTCGCTTTGGATTTTGAGCCATCACATCAGGCATATTCAGTGGTAACTCAAAGGGGTCACATTCTTTATTTGGCTTAGCAGGGTCATAGTCTGGAGAGCTTGGGTCATACACCTTTACAGGTTCTACCTCTGGTGTTTTTCTGAAGTAAGCATCAGAGTAATGTACATTTTGTCTTGTCGTGCCATCTGCTAGCTGTACATCGTCTTGCGCATGGTAGCTTGCAGGAAAACTGCCTGTTCCACCATACATGATATCGTAAGGGTCATTGTTTGCATTAATGATTTTACTTCCCCATTTCATGTCAACATTGCCAACAGCTCTGACATACCCCTTTACCTCACCGCCGCGATGAGTAAAAAAGCCTCCAGAAAAAACATTACCATCAACACGATAACCCGAGCCACCACCACCACTAATCTCAACACCTGTATTAGAATGAACATCTCCGACTATAGGTGAAGAGCCTTTAAGATATATAACTCCCGATGCTTTTACATCGCCTTTTATAGGAGAGTTACCCGTAATTGTGACATTGGAATCACCAATGACAGTATTTACATGACCAGAAGCGTCTCGATTTGTTTCAGAGTATGGGCCTTTGCCAGAGTCATAACTATCTACGACACCGCTGCCTGATAAATTCACACCTTTACAACCAGTAACAGCATGCTGAAATGGCGATTTAACGTCTCCTGGTTTTAATTCATAACGGGCAACAAGCTGCTGAGTCGCATCACCATAATAGCGCTGACCTAGACTCGTAATTTCAAGTAACCCATCAGTATTCTTACTCAAACGAGCTTCATAAGCCGTATCAACGCCTATATCACCGCTTCCGACGTGCAAACCATGTTGATTAACTAACTCATCAAGAGTCAAGTTAGTGTTATTTGCTAGCGCAGATTGCAAACTTTTAGCTGCAGTAAAAATACCTTTTTCAGCAAGTAAGCGTGCATTCATATCTTTTTGAAAGTTGCCCGTTAAACGCTCTTGGATCACGGTTTCTTTGAGTGCACCGAACACTACGACACTGGCCATCGTGCTCATTAACATGACTTTAATTAGAGTAAAACCTGACTGCTGCCTCATATGCTTTCCTTAAATGCTTCGAGCAGAATTAACTGCGTCGTGGCAATATCTATTTGCAGTCCTCCACCAAAGTGACTTGGCATATTTATCGGTTTAACCGTTATGCTGACTAGATGATTATCATATTCAAAATTAATGGATTCTATACCTTTGAGCAGTTGTACCGCTCCGTTACCATCACCAATGTCACAAGTTAAAAAACCGTTTTCAAGCGCATAAGATTCAGTGTAATCCGCAGTTGGGGTCGAGCCTTGGCAAGATAATGCATTCGCAAGTTGCTGAAATTGAATAGTTAACGGAGCTACACTAATAATGGGCTCACTATTAGTCTGTTTAACACTGCGCGTAAATACTTGACTGGTATAACGGATCACTTCTTGTGCATCCGATAGCTCTTGCGTCATTCTTACTGTATTTTTTATCGCCGAATAAGACATAGCAACGCCAGCGAGTAAAAACAAGCCGACGGCCATCGCAACCAACATCTCAATGAGCGTGTAACCAGATTGCCTCGCTTTATTGGTTACACACATTTGGCACCTCTACGAAGCTTGAATTCAATGTGACCTGATTAAGCAATTGGTTTTGTGCTTCCTCTGGTACACGTAAATCTCTCCATGCAACAGCGATTGGCATCTCTTCACTATAAGTCTCAGGTAATGTTAAAACGTATCTAAAAGATAAGCTGTTAGGTGGCCGTAATGATTCTCTAAATGCTTGTTCTGTGAATTTTGATGGCGAGTTATGTTGTATTTCACACAGTTCAGGCCACATGCGTTCGATTGCATTCTGAGCCTGTACGAGTGAGACAGTATAATCAAAGCTATTGTTGGCGAATTGTAATGACTTAAGCTGGGTAACACCCAAACCAATCAGCGCTATGCTTGCAATAAACATAGATACCAGTACTTCTAACAATGAAAAACCCGCATTTACGCGCAATTTTCTTCTGCCTTACCTAACCAACTTTGACCACTACGTAAAATACACAAACGATAATCGTCGGTATTTGTATCGTTATCCGATATTAAAATATTGCTTTGCAAATTTAATTCACCTGTTGAACGTATCATACGATTGACCAGCTCTACATTGACTGTAGGGTAATTAGAATCGAACTGATGTAGCCTCTCTTTACCACCAGTTACTTCAATTTCTACTAACCAAGAACTGTCTTGTTTGGTGAGAATAACCGTTTGAGCGCGCTTTACCGCTTCACTTCTCGCGTAACGATATACAGCATTTAATTGATTGGCTGTTGTAGTCAGGCGTTCTTGCTTAATAAACTGAGTAAATGACGGGGCCGCTAGCATGGCTAAAATACTCACTAAACCAAGCGTGATTATTAACTCAACCAAAGTAAAGCCAAGTGACTTTTGCTTATTTCCAGCAATCATTGCCATTACCACTCGCTGTTGTTTGTCCTGCCTGGTTGATAGACAAATTGCCACACCTATCACTCGCTTGTGCACTTCTAGATTTTGGACTCGCACTTAGTACAAACCCTAAACCTCTAAAGTTTGCGGCACCTACTGGCTTATTCGTATGTTGATAAGTGAAATCATAATATGCTGAATTTGGTAAATCATTAAACTGGTCACTATCTGGATAACCACCATTTCTAGAGTAAACTCGCTCTAAAATTGCCGCAGTTTGCAACATGGCTTGCTGTGCATCAGAACGATGCCCATCTTGGATATACCTTTGATAAGATGGGTACGCCAGCGTCGTTGTAATCGCAACAATTGCAACCACAATTAACAACTCAATCAACGTAAAACCTTTTGTATTTACTCTATAATTCATACTCTACCCAAATTAAAACAGCGCTGTCATTTTTAACACAAATATTACAAGAAACGAAAGCTAAACTTGTTATTAGCTATGACAAAACTTGCGATCAAACACCACATTATACATGTTTTTGAAAAAGGAACGGATTGCATGTAATTACACAATATACCGTTTGCTCAGATCCGTGAGATGTTTTTGTGAAGAGAGAGTGTGATAATTTATATTATTTTATATAAAAGCCGCGTGTGATGCACGCGGCTTTTATGAGACTTAATCAGAGATTAAGCTTCAGCAATAACGATTACTTTAATAGTAGCAGTTACGTCTGAGTGTACAGAGATTGCAACGTCAAATTCGCCAGTCTCACGGATAGTACCTAGAGGTAGACGAACTTCTGACTTAGCAACTTCAACACCAACAGCTGAGATAGCGTCAGCGATGTCACGAGTACCGATAGAACCGAATAGCTTACCTTCGTCACCAGCTTTTGATACTAGAGTAACTTCAGCTAATGCTTCTAGCTTCTCAGCGCGTGCTTGAGCAGCTGTTAGTTCTTCAGCAATCTTCGCTTCTAATTCAGCGCGACGAGCTTCAAAAGTTTCGATGTTAGCTTTAGTCGCTGGAACTGCTTTACCTTTAGGGAATAAGAAGTTACGAGCGAAGCCAGATTTAACTGCAACTTGGTCACCTAAGTTACCAAGGTTTGCGATCTTGTCTAGTAGAATAACTTGCATGTTTCTACACCTTTTAAAAACGAGTTAATCCGCTGCTTACTTATGTAAGTCAGTGTATGGAAGAAGGGCTAAGTAGCGAGCACGCTTGATAGCAGTTGCTAGCTGGCGCTGGTATTTAGCGCTAGTACCTGTGATACGGCTAGGTACGATTTTGCCACTTTCAGTTACATAGTTTTTAAGAGTAGCTAGATCTTTGTAATCGATTTGTTGTACGCCTTCCGCTTTGAAACGGCAGAACTTACGACGTCTGAAATAACGTGCCATGAGTAATTTCCTCAATTAATTCTTTCAATATGTTGTGCATGTAAAACAAGTTGACTTAAACCATTTCGGTTTTCGTGACGATTTAAAAAACCGCGTACCTGTATTGCCTGCCCAACGTATAAATGCTGTGTTTGATTCTGTAATTGTGCACCGCTTGCAACCACACTAAGGCGAACATAACTATTTCTATTTAGTTCGGCTTCGACTTGCATTGATTTGTGTTCAAGTACAAACGTGCAATGTGGAATACCAGCTGGGCTTTGACTAAATTTGGGTGTTTTACAAACAGTACCCGAGAGTACATATTGATTTGTATACAGTTCTGGCTGTGCCACCTATTTAATCAATCCAGATTCAATAACGATTAAGCAGAAGCTGCTTCTTTTTTCTCTTCTTTAACAAGAGGAGACGCTTCAGTTACAGCGTTTTTAGTACGCATAACTAGGTTACGTAGCACTGCATCGTTGTAGCGGAAAGAAGTTTCAAGCTCGTTGATTACTTCAGTTGGTGCTTCAACGTTCATTAGAACATAGTGTGCTTTGTGAAGCTTTTCGATTGGGTAAGCCAGTTGACGACGACCCCAGTCTTCTAGACGGTGAATTTGACCACCAGCTTCAGTGATAGAACCAGTATAACGCTCGATCATACCAGGTACTTGCTCACTTTGATCTGGGTGAACCATGAATACGATTTCGTAATGACGCATGGATATTCCTTACGGTTAATATAGCCTTGTCCCGTTTCGGCCAGTCGGGGGAAGGCAAGGAACTAAATGTGATAGCCGAAATGAGCGCGTATATTACGTTGAGTTGGGAGTTTTAGCAATGAAAAAAGCAAGAAAAGACTAATTATTAATCAGATTATAAGTAAGTATGAATATATTTGAAAAAGAAGATTGGAGCGGCACACGAGGTTCGAACTCGTGACCTCGACCTTGGCAAGGTCGCGCTCTACCAGCTGAGCTAGTGCCGCATCACATGATTAACTCTCAATTTGTCAGCAAATACGCAAGGTTGCGTCATTTCATTTAGCAGCTGAGTTGGTACTGCATACAATTAGTTAGACACTAATTAAACAATGTAAAAACAAAATTAAGAAGTTGGAGCGGCACACGAGGTTCGAACTCGTGACCTCAACCTTGGCAAGGTTGCGCTCTACCAGCTGAGCTAGTGCCGCATTCTAATATTTAGCAATATTAATTGCTATTTGCCTAAAATAAAAAACCCCGCAGAGTTGCTCTCTTAAGCGGGGCGTGATTTTACAATAATGCAGGTGCTTTGCAAGCAGTTTTTTAAAGATTAAAGAACTTTTCTTTGTAAATCTTTAATTCCATTATTGAATCTTTTATATCGTCTAATGCCAAGTGTGAGCTCTTCTTTTTCACTTGACCAAGTATCTCAGGTTTCCAGCGGCGAGCTAGTTCTTTAACTGTACTCACATCTAGATTGCGATAGTGAAAGTAAGCCTCAAGTTCAGGCATATACTTATTCAAAAAGCGGCGATCTTGACCAATTGAATTTCCACACATAGGCGAACTACCTGGTGGTACCCACTCTTTTAATAACTCTAAAGTTTGTGCAATGGCATCGTCTTCAGTCAATTTACTGGCCTTACAGCGTGCTGTCAAACCTGAACGACCGTGTTGATTGGTACACCATTCGTCCATGTTATCTAACAACTCATCACTTTGATGAATAGCAATAACAGGGCCTTCAGCTAATACATTTAAATCACCATCAGTAATAACCGTAGCGATTTCTAAGATTTTATCTGTTTTAGGCTCTAAGCCCGTCATTTCAAGATCTAGCCAGATCAAATTTGATTCATTAAAAGACATAAACTACCTTAGCGGTACTTCCTTTAGATCCAATGCGATTAGTTATATCATATTAGCTTCACTTGTTTACCTAAAGCTTTTTTTTTAAAAGCACTTAATTTAATTGAGTTATAGCCCATTTAAGTCATGCTCACAAAGTAAACAGAGTGATTATAGGCAATTTTATTAATTGCGATTTTGATCAGTGACAAGCTAATTAACTATGGCAAAACAGAAGAAACTCAGCAAAGGCCAATCCCGTCGGATCAGTGCCAACCATCAAAAACGCTTGCGAAAAGCTAAACAGCAACATAATGAGCAACAAGATACACAATGGCAAACCGACAATTTAGGTTCGACTGAAAAAGCAGTAGTGATAAGTCGTTTTGGCCAACATGCCGATATAGAAACCACAGACGGCGAATTATTACGCTGTAATATTCGCAGAACAGTTGGTGGTTTAGTATGTGGTGATGAAGTGTTCTTTCGTCGTGCCAAGGTCAGTGATGGCGATCTAGCAGGCGTTATAGAGGCCATTGAAGAACGACGTTCACAACTTACTCGCCCCGACTTTTATGATGGCGTCAAAGTCGTTGCAGCAAATATTGACCAAATCTTAATGGTGTCTGCGATTTTACCTGAGTTTACCCCACAGATTATCGACCGATATTTAGTTGCTTGTGAAGATATGGGTATCGAGCCTATTTTAGTGCTCAATAAAATCGATTTAATTGATGACGAAGGTCTCGAATTCATCAATGAGATTTTAGATATTTACCGCGCTCTTGATTACAAAGTTCACCTTGTCAGCACCAAAACCTGCGAAGGTATCGACGCCCTTAAGCAAGTCCTAGTTGGTAAGAATAACATCTTTGTAGGCCAATCTGGGGTAGGTAAATCAACACTGGTAAATACCGTACTTCCTGATGCTGATATTCTTACCAAAGAAGTTTCTGAAAATAGCGGCCTAGGACAGCATACAACGACTGTGTCACGCTTACACCACTTGCCTAGCGGCGGAAACCTGATTGATTCACCGGGGATCCGTGAGTTTGGCCTATGGCATTTGGACGTAGAACGCGTAACTTGGTGCTTCAAAGAATTCCGTGAGTTTATTGGCGGCTGTCGGTTTAGAGATTGTAAACACCTCAATGATCCCGGCTGTATTTTGGTAGAAGCGGTTGATGCAGGTAAAATTTCTGAATTACGCTTTGACAGCTACCACCGTATTTTAGAATCAATGGCGGATGGCCGTGCAGGTGCTCGTGCACCAAGAGTTTAATCTATCAGCACTTTTTGTGTTAACATCTGCGCTAAATATTTTTAGGAATTTATAGTACCCATGGATAAATTTAAAATTGCCATGCAATACGCCATGCCTAAGCATGGGATCTCTCGCCTCGTAGGTAAGCTAGCTGCAGCTGAAGCGGGTCCAGTTACCACTTTTTTAATCAAAGCCTTTATTAAGCAGTACAAGATTAATATGAGTGAGGCACTGCACGAAGATCCTGCACACTATAAAACCTTTAATGAATTTTTCACTCGTCCTCTGAAACCGGGTATTCGCCCATTGACTGAAGATGAATGCATCATCACTCACCCTGTAGATGGTGCAATTAGCCAACTAGGTGATATTATTGATGGCCAGCTTATCCAAGCTAAAGAACATAACTACAGTGTGCAAGAGCTGCACGGTGGCCATGAAGAAGATGCGACACCATTCTTAGGCGGTAAATTTGCCTGTATTTACCTAGCGCCTAAAGATTACCATCGTATTCATATGCCAATTGACGGCACGCTTCGTAAGATGATTTATGTACCGGGCGACCTTTTCTCGGTTAACCCTCTTACAGCGAAAAACGTGCCTAACTTATTTGCTCGTAACGAACGTGTTGTAGCGATTTTTGACACCAAAGTCGGGCCTTTGGCAATGACCTTAGTTGGCGCAACGATTGTGGCAAGTATCGAGACTATTTGGGCTGGTACAGTGACACCACCTGCAGGTCGCGACGTAATGACTTGGAATTACCCAGTTGAAGGCGACAAAGCCATACACTTAAAGAAAGGCGATGAAATGGGCCGCTTTAAGTTAGGTTCAACCGTAGTTTTAGCTTGGGGTAAAGATCAGGCTGATTTCTTAGACAGTGAGAAGCCTGAAACGGTCACTCGCATGGGTACGCCATTTGCAACCATTAAATAATACCCATTGAATTTTAAGAAATTAATATAAATAAAAAGCCATCACGCTCTGCATAGTTGGCTTTTTTTGAATCTAAAAACTAGCTTTATTAAAAAACAAAAAACCCAGCCGAAGCTGGGTTTTTGAATTCTTGAAAACTAAAATTACTTGATTTTAGCTTCTTTGAAAATCACGTGCTTACGTACTTTAGGATCGTACTTTTTGATTTCCATTTTTTCAGGCATGTTACGCTTGTTCTTGTCGGTAGTGTAGAAATAACCAGTACCAGCAGTTGAAACTAAACGGATCTTATCACGCATGATTCAGCTCCTTAAACTTTTTCGCCGCGAGCACGGATATCTACTAATACCGCGTCGATGCCTTTTTTATCGATAATACGCATACCTTTAGTAGTAGTACGTAAAGTAACAAAACGTTTTTCACTTTCAACCCAGAAACGGTGCGTTTGTAGGTTAGGTAGGAAGCGACGCTTAGTAGCGTTGCGCGCGTGTGAACGGTGGTTACCTACCACTGGGCGCTTACCTGTAACTTGACAGACTTTAGACATGTCTATATATCTCCAATAACTTCGCTCGAGCTTAATTTTCCCTTGGGCCTTAACTGTTTGCCCTGGGGTAAATCAGAGGGCGCTCTTTATACAGCATTAGCAGGCAAAGATCAAGGATCTAGTCCTATCAATCAGCTCATATGTAAATTTGATAGCGGCCAATTATAATGATCGAATCGAGCTTAGGAAAGTAAAAACTGCATTTAAATTAAACTAATTTGCAATATTTTGAGCAAAGCTGCGTTTTTTAACGTTTTCTTTCTGCAAATCACTTAAATCAAGCCTCTCTGTGCAAAAGATATACATCGGTTCCCTGCGACAATAAGATGATCTAATACATGAATGTCCACTAAAGCGAGTGCTTTTTGTAATTTTTGGGTAATTAATTTATCAGCTTCACTTGGCTCCGCAATGCCACTGGGATGATTGTGCGCAAAAATTAATGACGCCGCATTGTGCTTCAATGCCGCTTTAACCACTTCTCTAGGATAAACACTTGCCGCGTTAATTGTACCATTAAATAAAATCTCGTCATGAATAAGTTGATTTTGGTTATCCAAATACAACGCCATAAACACTTCGTGTTCTAACCCTTTCAACTGTAAACATAAATAGTCATTAACCGCATCAGGAGAGGTAAATACCGTGTCGCGCAGACATGCTTCTCGCATGTATCTTTTACTTAATTCGAGCACGGCTTGTAGTTGTACATATTTAGCCTCACCCAAACCCTTCAATGCTGAAAACTCTTTTAAACTGGCATTAAACAAGTTTTGTAACGACCTGCTTTGCATTAATAGTGACTCAGCCAACTCAATGGCATTCATACCGGCGATACCGGTTCTTAGAAATATTGCCAAAAGCTCTGCATCACTCAATGCATCCGGGCCTTTTTTCAGTAGTTTTTCTCTTGGTAGGGTGTGTTTTGGTAATGCACTCAATTGCATAGTTTGTCCTTAATTCCTTTGCTCCTAAGCTTTAAAGTGTAGTCAAAGGAGCACAAAAGACAAAAGCAGGTTACCCCTCTGTCACTTCTATATGGTAGAGTTTAAGCAAGTTTTTACTGGATTTAAAAAGCTATGAAACAGGCAAAAAATATTGTTTTGGGGATCAGTGGCGGCATCGCTGCTTATAAATGTGCTGAATTAGTTCGAAGATTAAAAGAGCGCAACTGTAACGTCAAAGTCGTCATGACCGACTCTGCCAAACATTTTATTACCCCACTGACTATGCAAGCAGTATCTGGAGAATCTGTTTCTGACTCTTTACTCGATCCAAGTGCTGAGGCAGCCATGGGCCATATTGAATTTGCCAAATGGGCTGATTTAATTCTCGTTGCCCCAGCGAGTTCAAACATCATCGCGAAAATGGCAACAGGTATTGCAGACGATTTACTCACCACATTATTACTTGCCACACCTGCTAAAATCGCTATTGCACCAGCGATGAACCAACAAATGTATGCCCATGCAGCAACACAGGCTAATTTAAATACACTTGCTGAACGTGGTGTTGATATCTGGGGCCCAGGTAAAGGTGAGCAAGCATGCGGCGATGTGGGTGCGGGCAGAATGCTAGAGCCAATGGAACTCGTTGAATTATGTACGCATGATGGCATTGAACCAGTACTTTCAGGTAAAACTATTGCTATAACAGCAGGTCCTACGCGTGAAGCGCTCGACCCAGTACGTTACATCAGCAATCACAGCTCAGGCAAGATGGGTTATGCCATTGCAGATGCAGCCCTGAAATTGGGTGCAAAAGTTTCTCTCATTTCAGGGCCTGTGACTTTAAAACCACCAGCGGGTGTTGAAGTCATTAAAGTCAGCAGCGCATTAGAGATGCGAGATGCTGCCCTTGTGCACGCACAAAACTCAGACATTTTTATCGGCTGTGCTGCGGTTGCCGATTATCGTGCCGCTAATGTCGCGGAGCAAAAGATCAAAAAACAAGGTGACGAGATCACCCTGACTATGGTGAAAAACCCAGACATTATCGCCGAAGTTGCCGCTCTTAAAAAGAGCCGTCCTTACACGGTCGGTTTTGCAGCCGAAACACAAGATGTTGAAAAATATGCCAAAGGCAAATTACAAAAGAAAAATCTAAATATGATCTGCGCTAATGATGTTTCTCAAGAAGGACTGGGCTTTGACTCAGATCACAACGCGTTAACATTATTTTGGCAAGATGATCAACGTAATTTAGGGGTCAATAGCAAAGCTGAGCTCGCTATGTCTCTACTAAAGGCACTTGCCGAAAAGCTATAAAAAGCTTTAAAACAAAGGCTTACAAAGGTGTATTTTTTTCAGTACAAAACATGAGTGAAAGTCACTTTAAAACACTAGCACCAAGTAGAATAAACCATTAACATATCCCCAACAAAGTGTGACCTTGTTGGGGTTTACACCGCATAATGCACAGCACAAATAGAACATAATAACGATAAATTAAAGGACCATTCATGCCAGCGACTAAGCGCAGTAATCGCAAAGAGCAAATACTACAATCTCTCGCACAAATGCTTGAAACCAGCCCTGGTCAACGAATTACAACAGCCAAGTTAGCGGCTGAAGTGGGTGTATCTGAAGCGGCGCTATACCGTCACTTCCCAAGCAAAGCACGCATGTTTGAAGGTTTAATTGAATTCATTGAAGACACTCTACTTTCTCGAATCAATATTATTTTAGAAAACGAGAAAGAAACTCAGGGTCGTATTTATAACATCTTGCTTCTTATTTTGGCGTTTGCAGAGAAAAATCCAGGGATCACACGAATTCTGACTGGTGATGCACTGCAAGGTGAGCAGGAGCGCTTACGCGAACGCATTCAAGGCCTGTTTGAAAAGTTAGAAACCCAATTCAAACAGGTTCTTCGTGAACGTAAACTTCGAGAGGGCAAAGCCTTTACCACCGAAGAAGCAGCATTGGCCAACTTTTTCTTAGCTTACATCGAAGGTAAAATGAACCAGTTTGTACGTAGTGACTTTAAAACGCGCCCAGGTAATCAATTCGAAGCACAATGGCAAGAATTACAGAAAATTTGGTTGGCTTGATCACGAATTAAACCTCAATTTGTGCTAGCTTAAGCCTTGGAAAGCGACATCAGTCGCTTTTTTAAACCCTAAAGTTATTATTTCACCTCTCATACTGTCATTTAAGCGCATCGCCCTTTTGTCTTTGCCTGCTGCATGATAAAAAAAACCTTTATAAGTAAAATAAGGTTTGCACCATGAAGGCGCTCCACTCTCTTATTGCAGCCAGTGTGCTATGCAGCTTACCTGTCGCTGCGAAATCACAGCTTGAATTTAAAGATGTATTTGACTTTCGTTATGCGCAAGGCCAGCAATTATCTGAAAACGGCCAATTTCTAACTTTTTCTGCCAAGCCCTACCGCGGCAATAGCGAAGGCCTAGTCTACGATTTACAGACAAATAAAATCATTGCGCGTGTTCCACAAGGCACTAAACCACATATCAATAAGGCCGCAAACTGGGTGGTATTCACGCAGGTGCCTACTCTATTAGAAAAAGAAACCACCAAGAAAAAAGATAAGAAAAAACTAAAGAATCATCTGATTTTGATTGATACTCAAACACACAAGCAAACTATTTTTGATGAGGTGGTCGATTACCAAATCAGTGATGACGGCAACTGGCTTGCTTATCGCACCAAAGAGAAACCGGAAGGCGGTAAGAATGGCAAAAAAGACGATAAACCTGAAAGCAAAATTAAGGCTGATAAAAAAGACAAGTTCTATTCGCTGATAATCGTAAACCTTCGCAATATGAGCAAAACCACCATTGAGCATGTTGGTAAGTTTGCGCTGAGCCCTCAAGAATATGGCGTACTATTTAATGTTCATGCTGAACATGGTGCAAAAAACCACATTGGCTTTTTAGATTTAAACACTCAAACACAAAGCAGTTTATTCAACGAGCCTGGTGTCACCCTGAGCCAAGCGGTTTGGCACCCTAACAAGCCTATTGTAGCCTTTAACATGGCCAATTATGTCAACGACGATACTCGCCGTCGCGACCACCAAATTACGCTATGGCACAGTGATACAAATACCTTAAAAGAGATTAACAATCCAACAGGTTGGTTCACAGGTAAAACGGCAAAGCTCTCTTGGTCTGAGCAAGGCGAACGTTTATACTTCCAAAACCGACCTGTACTTGTAGCGAAAGCAAAAGAGTTTAAGTATAAAGACGAAGCTTCACTCATTGACTTAGATACTATTCGTGCCCAAAAAGGCCTACAGGTTTGGCATAATAATGATGTTGAAATTAAAACCCGTGAAGCCAAAACATGGCAACAAACGAACAAAAACCGCCACTACCAAGCGGTGTATCATCTAAATGGTGAGCAAGTTGTGCAGCTTGCTAACGAGCAAGCGCCAAATATTCGCTTAAACACCGAAGCGAACTTCTTACTCGCAAGTAACGATAAGCCACACTTAGAACGCATTATGTATGAAGGCTTCTTCAATGATTATGCTGCCATAAATGTGAAAACCGGTAAGCAAACCAAGATCATTGAAGGCTCACCGTTTAGACCAAGCCTATCTCCGATAGGTAGCCATGCTGTATTCTTTAAAGATCAGCAAGTTTGGTTAAAAGATTTATCATCTCAGTCTCTGTCACCTCTGACTAAAGCCATCAGAGAAGCGATTTTCGCCGATGATAAGCACGACTACCCGAGCGAGCAGCCGGGCTATGGTTTTGCAGGTTGGCAACTTGATGGCTCAATTGTGTATGTATACTCGAAGTTTGATATTTGGGCGTTCGACATAAAAACCTTGCAGGCAACGCGTTTAACAAAGGGTCGTGAAACAAATACTCAATATCGCGTGAAGTATCTTGATAAAACCCTGCTTGGTTTTGCTGCAAACGACACCTTAATGCTGCATACCCACAACACTGAAAATAAACAGTCAGGCGTAGCAAAACTTGATTTAGCAACAGGTAAAGTTAAAACAGTACTCAAAGGTGAAGCTCGCTACGAGCTAATCGCCCAAGCAAAACATGCAGACAAGCTTATTTTCACCAAAGAAAGCTATCATCAGTTCCCTGATTTTTGGCAAACCACCAGCACATTCGCAAAGACTAAAAAAGTGACAAACTTAAACCCACAAGTGAAAAACTTTGCATGGGGCGGTAAGCCTGAGTTAGTTCAATATAAAGGTTATAATGATGAAGACTTACAAGGTGTGTTAATCAAACCAGAAGGCTATAAAAAAGGCGATAAAGTCCCTACTGTCATTTATTTCTACCGCTACATGAGTCAACGCATGTATAACTTCCCGAAAATGGAGTTAAACCACAGACCGAACTTCCCTATGTTTACCTCGAACGGTTACGCATTATTCTTACCTGATATTCGTTTTGAAATTGGTAAGCCAGGTCCATCATCAACTCAAACCATGATCAACGCTGCACAAAAGTTAATTGATATGGGGGTTGCACATCCTGACAAGATTGGTTTACAAGGTCACTCATGGGCTGGCTATCAAAGTGCCTTTATGATCACGCAAACCGATATGTTTAAAGCGGTTGTATCAGGTGCGCCTGTATCGAATATGACGTCAGCATATAGTGGTATTCGCTTAAACTCAGGTCTTGCTCGTCAATTCCAATACGAGACAGGCCAAAGTCGGATCGGCAAGCCACTGACGCAAGCTCTCGACTTATATATTGAAAACTCGCCAGTATTCTTTGCTGATAAGGTGAATACGCCAGTTCTACTTATGTTCGGGGATGACGATGGCGCAGTACCATGGCAAGAAGGTATTCAATACTACTTAGCACTTCGTAGACACGACAAAGATGCCATCTTTTTACAATACGAAGGTGAACCGCATCATCTGAAGAAATTCCCGAACCAAGTAGATTTCTCAATACGAATGATGGAATACTTTGATCATCATCTAAAAGGAAAACCTGCGGCTGATTGGATCAAAAATGGGGTTAAACATCAGCCTGAGTAATTTAGTAAAGGCTTACATCATACCAATATTAAAGCCTGCAACTGCAGGCTTTAATAATTAACCCAGACTCTGGATAATAAATCTCTTAACCAAAGCTCAGGTTATCAGGGCAAGTTGGTCTGGCTAACTATGCGTTGGTTTTAACTAACACCTGGTCTGCAAACCACTCATTCAGTAGCTGCTTTTCATAGTAGAAAGACGTCTCACGACCTCTCTTAATACGATCCATAAAGCTCATATCTTTTAAAACTAAATTCTCAGCACTGCTTAGCGTTTCACCTGATTTATCTTTTAAGGTATAACTAATGGTCAACCTCGGAAAATAAATAGGCTTTATCACACGTACATCTTGCATGTTCATTCTAGCGTCACCAGCAAGATCGATATCTTCAAAAGTCACATTCAGTTTATAACCTTCAGGCAACTGCTCAGCCAGTTTACTGATATGCTTTTCAAATTGCTTAGCAACACGTTTATGATAAGACCCTTTTACTTCATTAGCAGGGTATACATCGCGGTAATTGTTAAAGTCTTTCCAAGTAACTTTCGCCTCTCCAGCGATACTTAGAAATGGCATACTCAAAGCGAGTAAGGTTAAACATAACTTGTTCATGATGACCTCCTAAAAGACTTTCGCCTTTATAATGAGCAAAAAAGTGCATAATTGGAACCTTTTTAGAGTCACAGTTACACACTTTTACACTTAAATACGAACTGTACTAGCTTGTCACTTTTTCATTCCAAATAGTAATGCATAAAGCACTGGTACAATGCCCAAGGTTAAAAGTGTCGAGAATAGCAGCCCGCCCATTATGGTCAGCGCCATAGGCTCCCACATTTCACCGCCGCCTAGATAAAGTGGAATTAAACCCAGCACAGTCGTTGCAGTTGTCAGCAAAATAGGCCGCATACGTTGTTGTGCTGCATAAATAATGGCTTGTATAGGATTACTACTATCTTCATCTAATTCCATCTTAATGCGTTCAAGTAATACAATCGCGTTGTTGATCACAATGCCCGCCAGCGAAATCACACCCAGTAGAGTCATAAAACCAAAGAATGACTGGCCGAGTAATAGCGCAGCCACTACACCGACAAAACCAAGTGGGATCGTTGTAAGCACAATTATCGACTTACGAATCGAGTTAAACTGACCAATTAGTAGTATCACGATAATAAAAACAGCTATCGGCATTTTATCTGCAATTGATTTATTGGCTTTACCCGATGACTCTGCTTCACCACCGAGCTCATAGTCATATCCATATGGCCAATTTGCTTTTTGTTTCTCAAGCCAAGGAACCAGCTTTGCAAACCCTTCATTGGCAGTAATGCCTTCGATTTGCGCCCCAACTTTAACGGCTTTTAGGCGATCGCGGCGCAAAATCTGTGCACTTTCCCAGACTACTTCAATATCAGCAACTTGCTTCAGTGGTACGGAACGACCTGTTGCTTGTGAATACACCACCATGGCTTCAAGCTTTCCAATGTCTTGCCTATCACCTGCTATTGAACGTAAAGTAATCGGAATAAGCTCATCCCCTTCACGGTATTTAGTAAGCTCCATACCACTTAAACCAGTTTGCAATGAGTTGGCGATATCTCGACTAGACAAACCAGCTCTACGAGCTCGTGCTTGGTCAATTTTGATCTGCAGCTTCTTAATTGGTAATCCCCAATCGTCGCTGATTGACTTTAAGCCCGCAGTTTCACGCATTTTCAATTTTAACTCATTAACAATTCCCATAAGTACATTGATATCATCACCAAGTAACCTCACTTCAACCGGGTTGGCTATCGGTGCACCATTTTCGATTTTGCGCAACTTTAAGAGCAGATCTGGATGACGTGACAACGCATATTCTTCAATTTGCTTCATCACCTTATCAATATGCTGGTAAGACGTCGTGGTGATGATCATTAAGGCATAGTTAGAGCTGGTTGGCTCAGGGCTATGTGTTAACAAAAATCTAGGCCCACCATTGCCGATATAGCTTACCCAGTCCGTAACACCTTGTTCTGTTTGTTCATTTACTTTTAAGCTGTTTGCAATAAACGATTCTACATCACGCACAACCGACTCTGTCGTATCAATGCGCGTACCGATAGGAAGCTCTAATTCGACTTTGAAATAATCACGGTCTGACGGAGGGAAGAATAATTTAGGCACATATTGCATGCCTTGGATGGCAATAAACAACATGCCAACACAACCAAGTACCGTAAACCAACGATATTTAATCAGACCAGCCAAAATGTTTTTATAGAACAGATAAAAGCCTGTGTCGTAATTTGCGGTCTCTTTCTTTACTTTTGTGAAATACACACACAGCATAGGGATCATAGTCATCGCCAATAACCAAGAACATAGCAGGGTAATGGTCACCACTTTAAATAACGAGGCGGTATATTCCCCCGTAGTCGATTCTGCTAAAAAGATAGGTAAAAATGCCGCGCCTGTTGTGAGAGATGATACCAACAATGGAATTTTTAACTCTTGTGCCGAATCAACTGCAGCGTCTATTGCTGCTTTCCCTCGTTCCATCTGCACCATAATATTCTCAGACATCACAATGCCATTATCTACCAACATACCTAATGCGATGATCAATGCTGCTAAAGAGATTTGGTCTATACTGATATTAAAAAACGACATCACCAAAATACCTAACACCATACTCATTGGAATCAGACTCGCGACAATCAGTCCAGTTCTTAGACCCAAACTGAATAGCATAACCACAGTCACGACTAAAACCGCTTGCAGTAAGTTTGAAACAAAGTCAGACACTTTCTTTTCAACTTCTTTTGGTAAGAATGACAGCAGTTTGAACTCAACCCCAATCGGATAAACCGATTCAAGATGGTATAGGGCGTTAATCACTTGCTCACCGAGTAGCAGATTGTTACCGCCTTGACGCATAGAAATGGCAATGGTCATGCCACTTTGCTGCTCAACTCTCACCTTGCTTTTGGCAGGGTCAACATAATCGCGGTAGACGCGAGCAATATCACTGAGCAAGATCACTTGCTGACTACCCGAAACATTGATGATGGTATTAGCAATATCTTCGACTGACTCAAAATTACCACTTGGCTCTAACGCCAAAGTTTCATCTTTAATATAAATTGAACCGCCTGGATTAACGATATTGCGAGCCGCAAGTTGATCTTTTAATTGATTTGGGGTTATACCCATTGCAGCCATTTTGGCATTTTCAAACTCAATAAAGACTCGCTGCTCTTGTACCCCAAAAATGTCAACTTTTGCGGCTTCTGGCAAGCGAAGTAACTGATCTCGAACTTGCTCTGCCACTTCTTCCATTTCGCGATAGGTATAGCCTTCGGCAGTTAAACCAATAACTACACCAAACACGTCCCCAAACTCATCATTGACGATGGGAGGTTGTGCATCACTGGGTAAATCTTTTTCTATCGACTGAATTTTACGACGTAAGTTGTCCCATATTGGCCGCATCTCCTTGTAACTTTCTTTGATATTAACGCTGACAATCGATACCCCTGTTTTTGAGGTACTACTGACAAAATCAAGCTCAGGAATTTGCTGTACTACTTTCTCAATTTTATCTGTCACTAGCTCTTCAACACGCTGCGGGCTAGCACCAGGGAAATAAGTCACTACTTGCGCAGTACGGATTATAAAACCAGGGTCATAGTCTTTCGGCATTTTGTCAAAAGCTGTGAGCCCTGATAATAAGAGCACAAAAATCAGCACCCATGTGGTGCGGTTGTTCTCTAGGGCGAGACGAGTAATATTCATTACTTACCTCCTGAAAACTTCACTATCTGTCCATCGGTGACCTTACTCATACCCGCGGTAACAATAAAAGCGCCCTGCTCTACACCTGAAATCACTGGAAATCCCATCGATGAGATTTCGCCAATCACTACTGGCGTTTTTGTTATTTTGCCTTTGTTAGCCCCTTGAGACTCGACCGTCCACACATAATTGCCTTGGTTATCTTTTAATACAGTCGCCAATGGTAAATATAGATTTGCATTTGTGCGACTAGGCGTACCCGCCATCACTTTGGCTGTCATGCCTGGTAAAATATTGTAGCCCTCAGGTGGTAACATGCTGAATGTCACTTCATAAGTTTTTGTCGCTTCATCAGCTTGTGTGCTGACTTCTACAAATTCCAACGGAAAACGCTCTTCTTTTATCGCAGCAAATTCAGCAAAAACCTGTTTTGGTGCATCTTTTCTCACGCGGATCATGATACTTTCAGGCACATTCACTTTTAAGTTGATATGTTCGATATCTTGTAAAGTCGCAATGGCTTGTTTGGCTTGTATCTCTTCAAATTGCTCAACATGAGTTCGCGATACAACACCATTAAATGAAGCTTTTAAGGTGGTGTATGCGAGATTGTTTTTCGCATTTGCCAGCTTAGTCTTAGCGCTAGTGAATTGTGACTTTAACTTGTCATAATCTGACTGACTAATGGTACCCGACACTATTAATTGTTCTGCTCGGGAAAAATCGGCTTTCGCCTTATCATAATTTGCTTGTGTTTCGTCTACTGCTAATTTGTAATCTGTGTCATCAATATGCGCAATAAGATCACCCGCTTGTACCGGTTGCCCCTGCTTTACATATAAATCGGTGATAGAGCCTGATACTTTAAACGACAAATCTGCGGTGCTTGCCGCATCAACGACAGCCGGAAATTCCTGCAATGGTCCTTCTGTTTGCATAACAAGTTGCAATGTTCTAACTGGCCTTAACTGTTCTTGATTAGCCATGTCACTTTGCGGTTCAGAACAGCCAGTGAGTATGATCGTCAGGGTTGCGACCACCATAAGCATTTGTTTTGTTTTCATTATCTTATCACCATGATGTAGTTGTTATTTCGAAGGGCGGGATGTAACACACTTTATTTACATGCCATTAATTCTAGTCGACTTTTCAATTTTTATGTGAATAACAGGCTGTATTTTAATAATTTATTATCAATATAGATGTCATATTTTTAAGTTTTGAGAATAAAGAACCGAAGCCTCTGAGCTTCGGTTTGCAAGAAAGTTTCAAAATAAATAACACAATGCCATAAATTATTTTTTACTCAATATCGTCAGTTGCCTGTTTACTAAGTGTGATATCAGACCACACTAGACGATGATCTGAGCTCTGTAGACCCGGCCCGACTAGATGATAGTTTGCATCGCTTTTACTCGGCCAAAATACCGCGGTTTGCTCAACCTGAATGCCAAATGTTGATGGGATCACATAATCAGCACGCATCTTCCAACTAGCGGTATGAGTCGCCGAAAATTGATTATTGGGTGCATTCTCAACGCCACCCACACTAACAGGCGTTAGTTTGTCATTGATATATTCACTGGCAAATAATTTAGCCATTGGGTTGCCCGTGCCATTGCCTTCATCAGCAGAAGCATTTAAATCGCCCATGATCACAAAGCGCTTATTCTTACCTAACCCGCCCTTTTGACCGTGATCGTCATAAATGTAGTCTGATGCATTTGGGTCCACATAATCCCACCAAAAGCGAATTTCATCATGGTTACGTAAGCCATTTCTGTCTTCTTTACCGTCAAACACGGGTGGTGTTGGGTGACTGGCAAGAACATGAATGACTTCATTCCCCACTTTTACTGGCACATCCCAATGGCTTTTCGACGACAACCTAAATATTTCAAGCTCTTCATCGCTATACCAAGCTTCACCCGTCTCTGGGTTTACTGGCAGCGTTGCATTGGGCATGTCTTTCCATAAGAACTTTTGAAAGGTGCGTACTTCATCAGTGATGATTGGATACTGCGATAACAACACCATAGCATATTGCCCAGGAAAGACCCCAAAGCCATAAGCATCCCCACCGCCGACACCCACTTTACCGTCGTTATTTAAATCAAATTCAGTGACAATACCTGTGTTAGATTCAGCAAGGTAAAAATAAGGGTAATCAATACCTTTTACGCCATTTTGACTGACGTTTAAGTAATTTTTAAGCAGCACTCTAACCGCACTGCCATCAGCCACATAATCGAACTCTGCCAGTAATAACACCTCAGGGCGAACACGTTGAATGATCTCTGCTACTTTTTTAATTTGTGTATCGTCACCGCTTTGCACATCGGCCAGAATATCGCCGGCATTTTTCCGATTCAAATACGCATTAAAAACGGCAACTCTAAGCTCACCTTGCTTAGCAGGTTCACCCAAATCGCTGGTTTGCGCTTGGCTTTGTATTCCTTGAGATGACAATTTTGCTGTGTCTGGATGATTCAGAGAGCACCCCATCACACTTAAACTAGCTAATACGCTAAACACCAATACACTTTTATTCATGAGAATATCCTTTACGTGCTGAGCCCGGTTCCCAGCAGCTGTTAGAATTTAAAATCGCCTTAGGGTAAATACTTAATGCAAATAACTCAACGCATCACGACGAGTGACCAAGCATAGCCCTAAACGCAAAAAACCTCGCAAAAGCGAGGTTTTTATAAGCGTTTAGGGTGTGGGTATAGGGTATAGGGTATAGCTACTTAATATAATCTGAGTGTAGCTTTTCAAATACATCAAGCAATGGCTCAAACCCCTCAAAAGATACATTGTCAAAGGGTTCTAATTTTTGTTCTATCATTTCTGCATATTTTGCTTTAGACAAAGCTACATTTTTACCAGAATTCACATCTATAACATCACTATCTACAATAAGTGTATTTTTGCTTGGATAAAGTCTGATCAGACCTTTCTCACTATTGTGTAATCCAACCTTCCGATCAAACTCTTCATGTTTAAAAATACGCAAACCTTGGTCTGTTTTCAGCATCAAGTCACTATCTTTGTATAAGTGTTCAATGCAGATTTTCTCATCCTCCCTGAAGCTAGGGTTAGGCATTACGATCGAAAATACATTGTTACCATGGTCTTTATAAGCAACCGCCGATCCTTTCATTTCGCGTGTGGTTTTATCAACATCACTATCAAAAAGAAAGATAGTCAAATGCTGTTGGTTACTACCTGACATGACCTTACAAGTTTTGATTAACTCACCATCTCCCTTTGCGTTTTCTTCATTAGGGAAGGATAATTTCAAAGATGTATATTTACCTGAACCATGCAAAGATTGAATAGCTGACCTCAAATGAATAGCGTCAGTTTTACCTTCAACATAAACCTGAATTTCACTTGCAACGGAAGCAGCAATAGCTTTCGGGTCGATTCGAAAGTTACTGTCTACTTTTGCAAGCCTCTTTGCGAACTTGAGATATAACTCATCACTGGTCCCCCTAACAGCGGCGATGTGGTTCAACTTGCCTCTGACCACCCAGCTGTAACGAGGTGGATTAGGAGAGTTTTCATTTAACCGATTATAGTTAGCATAATTATTTAGCCAGTGGCTCTCAGCTTTAGCCAATCCATATTTTTCCCAAGCGTATAACATCGCTCTAAGTTCTCGGACATATTCTCGAGGAATATTAATACGTTCATTAACAACGATTCCAGTAACAATCTGCCGCTGTGACTTGTCTTTTAGAGAGACTTTTTCAATATTAATATCGAAGCCTTCTTCTTCGAAAATCAGCTCTAGTTCAGCTCCAACTACCGAAGTACCTTCTTCAGTGAAATGAATTATCTCACTCGGAAACACCCGTCTATTCGTTGAGAAAAAAATGTCGTCTGCATAACGAGAATAGTAGCACTTATGCTTTCTAGACAACGCAGCGAGTTTAGTATCAAGCCTGCGAGAAATAAGATTAGATATGATTGGAGAGCAAGGGGAGCCCATTGGAAGCTCATCATTTAGAGTGACTAATAAAGCAACAGCCGCAGCAATCTTATTGGGCATATTGAATGGCTCACTTTTGAGCAAGCCAACGACACGTCTAGATGAAATCGACGGAAAATATGATTTAATATCTACTTTTCCCAACCAGCGTTGACCTGCATGAGATTCGGCATTCGATATAATGCTTTTATCTTTCACATACCCATGAACCGATTTCCTTGGCTGGTAATAAGGTTCTAGTTGCTCATATATAGAAAATTGGATTGCTTTTAGACGTGCTGTGGGGGCTGAAATATTTCTATGGCCTCCATTCTTCTTACTAATATGAAAAGTCTTGTACTTTTTGGAGTTCGGCGCAATGTATGCAAAATAGGCCAACGTCTTTTTGCTTACCCCTAAACAAAGAGATAAATCTTCTAAATTTTTAACGGCTGATAACTGCAAGGGCACCTCTTCTAAAGTTCAACTCGGCTGATACCACAATAAACAAATATAAGTAATCATATATATGCTCGTAGAGACATAGCTATACGTGCAAAAACCATGGCGAATACGCCATAGAAGGGCAACTCTAGAAGAGGCTTTGCCATTGTATTGCTTAACTAATTAACATTCAATAGGTTACATTTCTACCAACGTAATAAACGATAGGAAGAATTATGTACAACTCTTTAGCTATTTGAACTTTACCAACACCACATTCGAGCATTCTCAATAGTGTGGTCTTTCTACTTTTGTATTTAGCTTTTGCTACCCTTCCACTCACCTTTCAAGTAGAAACTGATTTTCAAACTACGGTACCTATCATCACAAACATTATTAGTAACATTTCATTGATATCAAAGCTAAGTACCACCAGCGACTGGTCATGATACTTTAAAGTCCCAAAAAAATGCTTTGAATTACTAGCTAAACGACAAAGCTCAAAGGTTTAGGGGTATTCACAAAAATAAATGGAGATAGTATCAAGTCTTTGATGGTGGAGTAAGAAGCATGGCAGATACAATTCAACTTCTGAGTCTTCACAAGCTAGAGATTAACTTATGCTAGATGCATACTTTCACAGTTATTTAGAAGAGAAGCTACATACGTATAACTTTATATGATGAGTGACTGAGCATAGTCCTTAACGCAAAAAACCTCGCAAAAGCGAGGTTTTTTATATGCGTTTTGTGCTTGGTGGATGATTACATCATGCCACCCATGCCACCCATTCCGCCCATGCCACCCATGTCTGGTGCAGCTGGTGCTTCTTGCGGGATTTCAGAAACCATTGCTTCTGTTGTGATCATAAGACCCGCAACTGATGCAGCAAACTGAAGTGCTGAACGCG
>Ga0114932_10000361_pt1 | contig 54115 bp, 50 predicted proteins | sample 2SBtaG_2_FD_87286 | JGI IMG/M metagenome (GOLD analysis project Ga0114932, IMG submission 87286) | Deep subsurface microbial communities from Kolumbo volcano to uncover new lineages of life (NeLLi) - 2SBTROV12_ACTIVE470 metaG | ecosystem: Environmental > Aquatic > Marine > Volcanic ...
AGAGATCGCCGGCCTGACGCTGGAGATCCTGACGGGACGCGACACCGGCAAAAGCCGGGTCGCCAAGCTGCAACGTCTGGCCAACGGGGCAACCGATGTTCTGCTGGGCACCCACGCGGTTTTTCAAAAAGACATCAAATTCAATGATTTGCGCCTTGCCGTGATCGACGAACAGCACCGTTTCGGGGTGCGCCAGCGCATGGATCTGGGGGCCAAGGGCGCGGGGGTCGATGTTCTGGTCATGACCGCAACCCCGATTCCGCGTTCGCTGGCGTTGGCACAATATGGCGACATGGATGTCTCGGTGCTTGACGAAAAACCGCCCGGCAGAAAACCGGTGCGCACGGTCGTGATGCCGGCCGGGCGCATCGATGAAGTCGTGGCGCACCTGAAATCGGCGCTGGCCGAGGACCGGCAGGTCTATTGGGTGTGTCCCCTGGTTCAGGAGAGCGAGCTGGTCGAATGGACCGCCGCCGCCGATCGGTATCAGGCGCTGCGCCATGCCCTGGGCGAGGAAAACGTCGGTCTGGTTCATGGGCAGATGCAAACGGCCGAAAAGGACGCGGCCATGGCGGCATTCATTGCCGGGCAAGTTCGCGTTCTGGTCGCAACCACCGTGATCGAGGTCGGCGTCGACGTGCCCGCGGCGTCGATCATGGTGATCGAGCAGGCCGAAAATTTTGGTCTGGCGCAATTGCATCAGTTGCGGGGCCGCGTCGGGCGGGGGGCGGCGCAATCGTCGTGTCTGCTGATCTATTCTCCGCCCTTGGGCAATGCCGCCCATCAGCGGTTGATGGCGTTGCGCGACAGCGACGACGGTTTTTATCTGGCGGAACAGGACCTGAAGCTGCGCGGTGCCGGGGATGTGCTGGGGGTGGCGCAATCGGGGCTGCCAAAATTCCGGATTGCCGATCTGGAGATTCAGGCCGATCTGATGAAACTGGCGCAGGATGACGCACGCCTGCTGCTGGCAACCGACCCGGACCTGACATCGGCGCGCGGGCAAGCGGCGCAGGTCTTGCTGCACTTGATGGAGCAGGAAAAGTCTATCCAAATGATTTCAGTGGGTTGAACGACGTTCTTCAACTGTTAATTGCAAAAGTTCACAAATGTTCTTAAAAAGTTCTTTACAAGTTCTGCCGAGATATGGAACAAACCGGAAACACAGTGTTCCAATCTACAGGTTTCTCATGCTCGAACAGGTCCGTTGCATCGTATCCCGCGGTACTTTTCTGGAAGATTCCATTGGCATGGCCGCCATTTTGGTGGTGCTGATGGTCGGGCTGGCGCTGCCCGGCATGGCGTGACACTGCCCACGGTCCGTTCCCGCAAGATGGCGGCGCGTCTCTTCCCTTGATCGCGCGCGCCAACGCCCCGATTTCGCCTGATCCGGGCGTTTGATCTTTTGTGATCACAAACGGGAAACCCACGGTCCGCACCTTTGGCGCCGCACTTCCATTTGGAAGCTGCGGCGTTTTTTTAGGCGCAGGCGGTGTTCGGCGCGACGTTCAGGGCGGCGATGGTCGCCTCCATCGCCAGCAGGATCGACGCGTGGCGGTTGGGATAGGCGCGGGCGGGCATCAGGACTTCAAGCTCTTCAAAGGGCGCATCCGGCGCGGGACCGTCCGATTTCAGCATGGCGGCAAGCTGGTCGCGTGCGACCGTGATTTCGGCAAGGCTGCGCCCGATCACATGCGCCCCCAGAACCGACGCGGCGGCCTGACCGAGGGCACAGGCCTTGACGTCCTGGCCAAACGACTCGATCCGCCCGTCGCAGATCACCAGATCCACCGTGACGGCGGACCCGCAAACCGGCGAGCGCCGATGCGCGGTTGCAACCGGCCCTGCCAGCCGTTCGGTATGCGGAATCGCGGCGGCCAGTGCCAGAATGCGGCCGGAATACACTTTGATGAGATCGCTTTCGCCGCGCATGGCAACCGCGCCTTTTCTTGTGTCTGGTTGCGCTTTAGATAAGGGATGCGAGGGCGCTTGAAAAGGACATGCTGACATGGCGATGGAATTTGACCCGGAAACCCTGAGATTTGACGATCGCGGCCTGATCCCGGCCATCGCTCAGGATTGCGTCTCGGGCGAGGTCCTGATGCTGGCGTGGATGAACGCGCAATCCATTGCCCGCAGTCTGCGGACCCGTCGCGTCACCTATTGGTCGCGCTCGCGCGGTGCATTCTGGGAAAAAGGCGCGACCAGCGGACATGTGCAGGAATTGGTCGAATTGCGGTTCGACTGCGACCGCGATTGCCTGCTGTTACAGGTCCGCCAGACCGGTCCGGCCTGCCACACCAATCGAAAATCGTGTTTTTACAACGCTGTACGTGATGGTATTGAAGTGGAAATCAGCCAACCGGTGTCATAATCCAACCAGCGCCCGAACCTCATCGGGCGACTTCCCCTCCCGGCGAAGGCTTTGCAACGCCCGGGCGGCGTCGCGTTTCGCCAGACGCTGTCCGCCCGCATCCCGGATCAATACGTGGTGATGATAGACCGGATGCACCAGGCCCAACACCGCCTGCAACACGACATGAATTTGCGTGGCGGGCTGCAGGTCGAGCCCGCGCGAAACATGGGTGATGTCCTGCGCCGCATCATCAATGACGACCGCCAGATGGTACGAGGTGCGGATATCGCGCCGCGCCAGCACGATATCGCCACAACTTGTGATCAGTTCGCGCGCCTTCAGCGCCCGCCAGCCCGGGTTTTGCCCCCCGGTCTCAAGAAATCCAAGCCGGGCAATGGCCCCATGGCCGCCCAGAAATTCAACCGCCCCGGCCATATCGAAACGCAGCGCATCGCCCGGCTTTCGGCTGGCGATGGCCCGGCCCCGGCAGGTGCCGGGATAGACCGGCCCGTCCGGCCCGGCATGTGCGCGCGCGGCCTGTGGCGCGGAAAGCGCGGTCACGATATCGCGCCGGCTGCACGAACAGGGATAGATCAAATTCGACGATGCCAATGCGTCAAGCGCATTTCCATAGGCCTTCATGCGCGCTGACTGTCGCATGACCGGGCGGGGCCATGACAACCCGAGCCAACCGAGGTCTTCCAGAATTGCGGTCTCGAATTTGGGCCGGGCGCGGGCGGTATCGATATCCTCGATCCGCAGCAGGAATTCGCCGCCCATCTCGCGCGCCAGCCGCGCGGCGGTCAGCGCAGAAAAGGCATGCCCCAGATGCAGGAACCCGGTGGGCGAGGGGGCGAACCGCGCCCGCATTCAGCGTTTCTGCAGCACGTAGACCCGGCTTTGCATGCCGATCCCTGGCAGATGCGGCCCGTGTTCGCGAAAACGGACCGCCGCGCGCCCGGCATCCACATTCTCGTTGATCCGCGCCTCGTATTCCGGGTCTTTCAGCGTGTGATCGTTCAGGGAAAAGACGAACATGCCGCCCGCCGGAAGAATTGCGAGGATTTCGTCGATGGTGCCGGCGGGCGCGTGGCTGGTGGCCAGAACACCCATCGCAGCAGCGTTCTGATAGGTTGCCGGCGCGAATGGAAACGGGTTCTTGAGATCGACTTCCCATAATTTGCGGTAGAGTTCCTTGTGGGCCGCCGCACCCTTCAACATTTCCGGGCTCAGATCGCTGCCATCCATGACGCGGAACCCGGCATCGCGCAGCGCCAGCCCCGACAGCCCGGTGCCACAGCCGATGTCCAGCACAGGTGCCGCCTTGTCCGGCACCAGTTCCGCCAGGGCTGCCGCGCAACGGCTTGGCGTGATATAGCCGTTTTCGCGCACCTCGTCGTCGTAGGTTCTGGCCCAGTCCTGATAGAATTCCCGGGTTTCGTCCGGGCTGACGGCCCGGTACGCGCTTTGCAAAAATCCCTGTTGATCGGTCATCAATTCCCCCCCGGCAAGTGCCGGATCAGGTTAACAAGCCATGCTCAGGACTTCCAGAGGTCCGATTGCGCCCCGAGCCAGCCGTGCCACGCGTCCTTGGCCCGGTCACAATAGGCGCGGTAGCGGTCTTTTCGCGCGCGCCGCCCCGAGCGTGCGTCGCCAAGCGGGGGGAACAGGCCGAAATTCACGTTCATGGGCTGGAACCGGCTGGCGTCGGCACCGCCGGTGATATGGTGGACCAGCGCGCCCGAAGCCGTCTCGTTGACCGGTGGCGGCAGATCGCGGCCCCGCGCCGAGGCCACGGCCATTCGCCCCGCAAGCAACCCCATCGCCGCGCTTTCGACATAGCCTTCGACCCCGGTGATTTGTCCGGCAAACCGGATATGGGGCGCGGTTTTCAGGCGGAGCTGCGCATCGAGCAACAGCGGCGATTGCAGGAACGTGTTGCGGTGAATACCGCCAAGCCGCGCGAATTCGGCCTGCGCAAGCCCCGGAATGCGGCGAAAAACCTCGATCTGGGCCCCGTATTTCATCTTGGTCTGAAAGCCGACGATGTTCAAAAGCGTTCCCAGTGCGTTGTCGCGCCGAAGCTGGACCACGGCATATGGCTTGGTGGCGGGATCGTTGGCGTTGGTCAGGCCGACCGGCTTCATCGGCCCAAAGCGCAGCGTTTCCCGCCCACGCGCGGCCATCACCTCGATCGGCAGGCAGCCTTCGAAATAGGGGGTGTCGGTCTCGCCGTCGCGAAATTCGGTCTTGTCGGCGGCCAGCAGCGCGTCGATGAATGCCTCGTAATCCGCGCGGTCCATCGGGCAGTTCAGATAGGCGCGGCGCTCGGCCTCGGTATCGCCCTTGTCGTATCGCGACTGGAACCAGGCCTTGGACATGTCCACGCTGTCGGCATGCACGATCGGGGCAATCGCGTCAAAGAACGCCAGCCTTTCCTGGCCGGTGGTGCGCTGAATCGCCTGGCTCAGGGCATCCGATGTCAGGGGCCCGGTCGCGACGATGGTCTGGCCCTGCTCGGCGCCGGGAAGTTCGGTGATTTCACCCTCGCGGACGGTAACGCCGGGGTGCGATTTCAGCCGGTCGCTGACCGCGCGGGCAAAGTTTTCGCGGTCGACCGCCAGGGCACTGCCGGCGGGCAGGGCGTGGGTGTCGGCCATTTCCATGATCAGGCTGCCAGCCTCGCGCATTTCCCAGTGCAACAGGCCGACCGCGTTGGCGGTGTGATCGTCCGAGCGGAAGGAATTGGAGCACACCATTTCGGCCAGCTCGCCGGTCTGGTGGGCAAAGGTCTTTTTGGCCGGGCGCATTTCATGCAGCACGACTGCCGCGCCATGTTGCACGGCCTGCCACGCGGCCTCGCATCCGGCCATGCCGCCGCCGACGATGTGAATCGGTTTGCTCATGGCGGCGATTTATGGCGTTTGGGCCCAAAAGAAAAGGCCCCCGCGCCGGGGGGCCGATCCATCGAATTTCCGTCGCTCAGGCTTGCTGGGCTTCAAGGTCGTCCCGGGGCGGTGTCGCGTCTTCGCCGGTGTCGCGCGCGTCGCGGCGACGCTGGAACCAGTTGTCCAGCGCATAGCGGCCACGGCCATGCGAAACCAGCAGCAAGAGGCCGCCGATCATCGCAAGATCGCGCCAGAACGCGCCGATCAGATAAGGATCGCCCGGACGGTAGTTGAGGATAAAGCTCGACCAGAACAGATAAAGCGCCAGCAACGCGGCGGCGGTGCGGGTCTGAAACCCGACCAGGATCGCGATCGCCGCGACCAGTTCGAAGCCCGCGTTTGGCAATTTCAGATAGTCGGGCACCGCGCTGACCGACAGGAATTGTTCCATCCCGGTCGGGTCGATGATCAGGCCGATCGCCTTGGCCATGAAATACGAGGCAATCAGCATCCGCGCGGCGGCATGCGCATATTCCTGCATTCGGACTTGTTGTTTCGTCGCATTCATCGGGCGGCCCTTTCCTGTGCTCGCTGCTGACAGTTAGGCCCCCGTCTGAAAACCCGATCGTCGATTCAAACCAGAATCGGCGTGAATTCGGGCATAAGTTGGGAAAGATTTGGGTAAATTCGGACGCAGTTTCGACCTGAAATCTTTCCCGCGACCGCGATGGGCCGCGGGAAGAATGCCCGATTGCGCCGAATTCAGGCGACGGCCGGTTTGGCCGGTTTGGGCGGCTTGGGTGGTGCGGGACGCCGCGGGGCCGGCTCGGCCAGAGCATCCATCGACATCCTGCCCGCGCCCTGGGCGAACAGGATCAGGAATCCGCCCGCCAGACCGATTTTCTGGACAAATTGCATGATCTCGTCCTGACTGCCGATCCGCAGGTTCAAAAGCACCATGCCCGCCAGATAGAGGCATCCAAGCGTGATGGCGGCATTTCTGGTCTGATAGCCGATCAGAATCATGCCGCCACCGATTATTTCAACCGCGATCACTGCATAGGCCGCCATGCCGGGCAGACCCACGCCTTCCAGAACCGCAACAAAGGCCGCCGGATCCTGAAGCTTGATCAGACCCGCCGAAAGAAAGATGAGCGAAAGCAGGATGCGTCCGCCGGTATGTGCATAGGATTGTAAGAACTTCATGGTTTTCCTCGTGATTGCCACTTCCCCGCAGGGAATTCCAGTCGCCGGATATGTTCCCGACGGCACCCCCCAGTTCAGCAGGCGAGGATTAACAGCGGCTGAAGGATTGTTGCTTACATAGAAACAATTCGAGCTATTGCGGTGCCGAGGCCTCGTCCGGTTCGTCCTCGCCCTGTTCGGCGATCCACGCGACCGAGACCACGCTTTCGCCTTCGGACGTGTCAAACACCTTGACCCCCGACGACGTGCGCCCCTGGCGCGAGATGCCCGATACCGGACAGCGGATCGATTGCCCGGTCGAGGTTGCCAGCATGATCTGGTCGTCATCCTCGACGGTGAAGGACGCAACAATGCTGTCGCCCCGCCGCCCCAGATCGGCCGCGGCAATGCCCTGGCCGCCCCGCCCGGCAACCCGGTATTCATGGGCCGAGGAACGTTTGCCGAACCCGCCCGAAGTCAGCGTCAGGATCCATTGTTCGAGTGCGGAAAGTTCGGCATAGCGCTGCTGGTTCAGGGTCTCGTCGGTGCTGCTTTCCTCGATCTCGCCGGCCTCGTCCCCGGTGATCGCCCGGCGCATCCGGAAATATTCGGCCCTTTCGCCCGGCGTCGCCTCGACATGCAGGATAACCGCCATTGAAACGACGTGATCCCCGGCGGCCAGCCTGATGCCGCGCACACCGATTGAATCGCGCCCCTTGAAGACCCGTACATCGGTCACCGGGAACCGGATCACCTTGCCCAGCGTGGTCGTCAGCAGGAAATCGTCCATTTCAGTGGCGATGCGCACGTTCACGATGGTGGTATCGGCGGGCAGTTTCATCGCGATCTTGCCGTTCTTCATCACGTTGGTGAAATCGCCAAGCGCGTTGCGGCGCACCTCGCCGGTCGAGGTGGCGAAAACGATGTGCAGGTCGTCCCAATCGGCCTCGGGCGCGTCGACCGGCATGATCGCGGCGATGGAAACACCCTGGGGGATCGGCAGGATGTTGATGATCGCCTTGCCCCGCGCGTTGCGCCCGCCCGGCGGCAGGCGCCAGGTCTTGAGCTTGTAGACCATGCCATCGGTCGTAAAGAACAGCAGCGGCGTGTGGGTGTTGGCGACAAACAGGTTGGTGACGAAATCCTCGTCCTTGGTTGCCATGCCCTGCAACCCCTTGCCGCCGCGTTTCTGGGCGCGGTAATCGGCCAGGTTGGTGCGCTTGATGTACCCCGAATGGGTGACGGTCACCACCATGTCCTCGCGTTCGATCAGGTCTTCGTCTTCCAGATCGCCGACATATTCGGTGATCTCCGAGCGGCGCGGCACCGCGAATTGTTCGCGCACGTCGTGCAATTCGTCCGCGATGATGGCCTGAATGCGTTCGCGCGAACGCAGGATCGACAGGTAGTCGGTGATTTTTCCGGCCAGTTCCTGCAATTCGTCGGTGACCTCCTTGACGCCAAGGGCTGTCAGGCGCTGCAGACGCAAATCGAGGATGGCGCGGGCCTGAATCTCGCTCAGATTATAGGTGCCATCCTCGTTCACGACATGGCTGGGGTCGTCGATCAGGCGGATGAAATCCACGATGTCGCCCGCGGGCCAGCGCCGCGACATCAGGCGTTCGCGGGCCTGGGCCGGATCGTTGGATTGCCGGATCAGGGCGACCACCTCGTCCACGTTCGACACCGCCACCGCAAGGCCACACAGGATATGACTGCGTTCGCGCGCGCGGCGCAGTTCGAAGGCGGTCCGCCGGGACACGACCTGTTCGCGAAAATCGATGAACGCGCTCAGGAATTTGCGCAGGTCCAGTTGCTCCGGCCGCCCGCCGTTCAGGGCCAGCATGTTGCACCCGAACGAAGTCTGCATCGGCGTGAACCGGAACAATTGGTTCAGAACGACATCTGGCGTCGCGTCGCGTTTGAGCTCGATCACCACGCGCACGCCGACGCGGTCGCTTTCGTCCTGGACATGGGCAATGCCCTCGATCTTTTTGTCCCGCGCCACCTCGGCGATCTTTTCGATCATCGACGCCTTGTTCACCTGATAGGGGATTTCGTCGATGATGATGGCGAACCGGTCCTTGCGGATTTCCTCGATGCGGGTACGCGCGCGGATGATCACGCTGCCGCGCCCCTCGGTATAGGCTTTGCGCGCGCCGGTCCGGCCCAGGATCAGGCCGCCGGTGGGAAAATCGGGCGCGGGCACATGCGCCATGAGCTGGACGGAATCCAGATCGGGGTTTTCGATCAGCGCCAGCGTGGCATCGATCACTTCGCCCAGATTATGCGGTGGAATATTGGTGGCCATGCCGACCGCGATGCCGCCGGCACCATTGACCAGCATGTTTGGAAACCGCGCCGGCAGGACCGACGGCTCGCGGTCCTTGCCATCGTAATTGTCCAGAAAATCGACGGTATCCTTCTCGATATCCGCCAGAAGCGAGGCCGCCGGCTTGTCCATCCGAACCTCGGTATAGCGCATGGCCGCCGGGTTATCGCCGTCCATCGAGCCGAAATTGCCCTGTCCGTCGAGCAGCGGCAGGCTCATCGAAAACGGCTGCGCCATGCGCACCAGCGCGTCATAGATCGCGCTGTCGCCGTGGGGGTGGTATTTGCCCATTGTATCGCCCACGGGCCGCGCCGATTTACGGTAGGGCTTGTCGTGGCCGTTGCCGCTTTCGTACATCGCGTAAAGAATGCGCCGGTGCACCGGTTTCAGACCGTCGCGCAGATCGGGGATGGCGCGGCTGACGATCACGCTCATCGCGTAGTCGAGATACGAGGTCTTCATCTCGCTTTCGATGGTGATCGACGGGCCATCATAGCCCGGTGCTTCAGGGGCCGATCCGCCCTGATCCTCGGTTTCGTCGCTCAAATGCCCACCCGTTCCGGTCGTTGCCCGATTTTGCGCGCAGTATAACAATTCCGTGGGCAATTAGCAAATTTGGACGAGGATTTTGCCCGGAATTCTCACCAATAAAAGATTTTGAAATCAAGGCACTATCGCGTAACCTGATGAACAGGCAAACCCGCATCCGCGTATTTGGGCCAGGATCGCCAAAGCGGCCGGAAATCCGCCGCACACCAGCGGCTTTGCCCGCAGAATCAGGCGTGCCCCTCCGGCCCGGGCCGTGTCCACCGTTTGGCCGTATTCCCGCGCCATGCTGAAGGCCACGAAAGGGGCGCAAGATGCAGAAATCAGATTTCGAAAGGATGCTGGACGGTTATGGCCTGACCACGGCCGAGATGTTTTATCGCATGCCCGATCACCAAAGCATCCTGCAGACCTTTGTGTGGCAGGACATGGACATCGCGCCGGATTATCCGCGCCTGTTCGAGTTCATCGAGTTCTGGCATGAAAAGGTCGAGGGGCCGCTGCATTCGGTGCGCTTCGTGCATCAGAAAATGATCAAACCCGGCGAGTGGCGCCATGTGACGAAAGAGTTTCGAATTCACTAGAAATTTGCCCTGCGGCGCAAATATTCACGATATTCTAGATTTCCGGGCCAAACCCATTGCGCTTGCCAGTGGGCGCAAACGACGTGTTCGATCCGCGAACGATTTGACGACCACCACCAGCGGCGGCCGAATATTTTCCGTGAAAATTCTTCGCCTTACCGGACTTCGCGACAACAATTCCAATCCTGAAATCAGATTCAGAACGGAATTTCGTCGTCCATATCGGCCGAGGGCCCCGGTTCGAAGCCACCCGATGATCCGCCGTCGTAGCCGCCCTGTTCGCCGCCACCGCCGCGCCCGCCCAGCATCACCATCTTGCCGTCGAATCCCTGCAAGACCACCTCGGTCGAGTAGCGGTCGTTGCCCGACTGATCCTGCCATTTGCGGGTCTGAAGCTTGCCCTCGATATAGACCGTCGAGCCCTTCTTCAGATACTGTTCGGCAACGCGCACCAGCCCTTCCTGAAAGATCGCAACCGAATGCCACTCGGTCTTTTCGCGGTTTTCCCCCGAATTCTTGTCGCGCCACTTTTCCGACGTGGCGATGCGCAGATTGCAGACCTTGCCGCCATTCTGGAACGTCCGCACCTCGGGGTCGCGGCCCAGATTGCCGACGATGATGACTTTGTTGACCGATCCTGCCATTCTGGCCTCCTGCCCGAATCCGAAAATTAACCACAATTGTTAGACCACCCTGCAAAGATGAAGAAAAGGTGTATTTCCGCGCAAGAGACAATCAGGGACTCCCGAATGTGGATAAGTCTGGTATGATCGGTGCCGAGCTTTTTGGTGGTGGGATGCGATTTTCGACAATACCAGTTTTGGCCGGGTTGGCCGTGAGCCTGGCGCAGCCGGCGCATTCGGGGCTGTCAAAGGCGCAGCTAAAGCTGTTGGACGGGCGCCTTGCCAAGCAGTACGAGGGCTCAAAGCGGTTGCTGCCCAAAAACGGGCACATCCCGCGCTATGCCGGCGCCTATCGCGGAGTCTACCTGCCCATGGCTGAAAAGGCCGCCGCCAAGTTCGGCGTGCCGCGTGATCTGTTCGTGCGGCTGGTACAGGCGGAAAGCAACTGGAACCCACGGGCGGTGTCGCACAAGGGGGCCATCGGTCTGGCGCAACTGATGCCCGAAACCGCCGCACGGCTGGGGGTCGACCCGACCGATCCCAAGGCCAATCTGGAGGGCGGCGCGCTTTACCTCAAAAAGCAGTTCCTGCGTTTCCGAAGCTGGAAACTGGCCGTCGCCGCGTATAACGCCGGGCCGGAAGCGGTGGAAAAATATGACGATGTCCCACCCTTTGCCGAGACCCAGGCCTATGTTCTGACGATTTTCGGGCGATAACGCCCGGGGGTTCCGACGATTTTCAACGATGGTTTCGGCGGGTTTCGCACGAATGTTTTTCGCGGACGAAATTCGGGGGTCCGACAAATCCACTAAAATATTTTAGTCACTCTAACGGCGGCCATTTTTATTGATGACGATCATCAGGATACATCAATTTCTTAAACCATTAACCACCACGAATTTCACGACCCGCGCGTGCCGCATCCGGCGTGGAATTCGTGCCACCGTCTCGACCCTCGCCGTGCAAGAATTCTGGTGCCGTACCCAATATTGGGGCTGAATTCGATCGGCTCCCTTGATAAACAGCAATTCCCCGATCACCTATCCGGTTAGGACTTGTGAATGATCACGTTTTGTTCCATCGTTAACCCGCCGGTAACCGGCGGTGAAGTACAATCAGGGAAACGGCCGGAATGACCGAACTGAAACAGATCGAAATCCGGGGCGCGCGCGAGCATAACCTGAAATCGATCGACGTCGATATTCCGCGGGATCGTCTGGTCGTCATCACCGGGCTTTCGGGCTCCGGCAAGTCCAGTCTGGCATTTGACACCATCTATGCCGAAGGCCAGCGGCGCTATGTCGAAAGTCTCAGCGCGTATGCGCGGCAATTCCTTGACATGATGCAAAAGCCCGACCTCGATCATATCAGCGGCCTTTCGCCGGCGATTTCCATCGAACAGCGGACCACCAGCAAGAACCCCCGGTCCACCGTCGGCACCGTGACCGAGATTTACGACTATCTGCGGCTGCTGTTCGCCCGTGCCGGCACCCCTTACAGCCCTGCGACCGGCCTGCCGATCCAGGCCCAGCAGGTCAGCGAAATGGTCGATCGGATCATGGCGATGCCGACCGACACGCGCGCCTATCTGCTTGCCCCGATCGTTCGGGATCGCAAGGGGGAATACCGCAAGGAATTCATGGACTTGCAGAAACAGGGTTTCCAGCGCGTCAAGGTGGACGGCGCCTTTTACGAGCTGGAGGACGCGCCCAAACTCGACCGGAAGCTGCGCCATGACATCGACGTGGTCGTGGATCGGATCGCGGTTCGCGACGGGCTGGAGACCCGGTTGGCGGACAGTCTGCGCACCGCGCTCAATCTGGCCGACGGTATCGCCATTCTGGAAACGATGCCCGGCGACGGCACGCCCGAGCGGATCACGTTTTCCGAAAAATTCGCCTGCCCGGTCAGCGGCTTCACCATTCCGGAGATCGAACCGCGGCTTTTTTCGTTCAACGCGCCCTTTGGCGCCTGCCCGGATTGCGACGGGCTGGGGGTGGAGCTGTTTTTCGACGAACGCCTTGTCGTGCCCGACCCGACGATCGCGCTTTATGACGGGGCGCTGGCCCCGTGGCGCAAGGGGAAATCGCCCTACTTCCTGCAAACCATCGAGGCGCTGGCGCGCCATTACGGATTTGAACGCGATGCGGCTTGGCGCGATTTGCCCGATTTTGCACAGCAGGTCATGCTTTATGGTTCCGGGGACGAGGAAATCCGCTTTCGTTACGACGAAGGTGGGCGCGTATACGAGGTGACCCGCGCGTTCGAGGGCGTGATCCCCAACATGGAACGCCGGTATCGCGAGACCGACAGCAACTGGATCCGCGAAGAATTCGAGCGTTACCAGAACAACCGCGAATGTGGCGCCTGCGGCGGCTTCCGCCTGCGAGCCGAGGCGCTGGCGGTCAGGATCGGCCCCGACGGGGATGGCGGCGCAAACTTGCTGCATGCGGGGCAGGTGGTGCAAATGTCGATCCGCGAGGCGCTGGACTGGGTGGATTCCGTGCCCGCCAGCCTGTCGGCCCAGAAAAACGAAATCGCCCAGGCGATCCTCAAGGAAATCCGGGAGCGCCTTGGATTCCTGGTCAATGTCGGGCTGGACTATCTGACGCTGGGCCGCAATTCCGGCACGCTGAGCGGTGGCGAAAGCCAGCGGATACGGCTGGCCAGCCAGATCGGTTCGGGTCTGACCGGCGTGCTTTATGTGCTGGACGAACCGTCGATCGGGCTGCATCAGCGCGACAATGGCAGGTTGTTGGAAACATTGAAGAACCTACGCGATCAGGGCAACACCGTGATCGTGGTCGAACACGACGAAGAGGCGATCCGCTGCGCCGATCATGTGCTGGATATCGGCCCCGGTGCGGGCGTGCATGGCGGGCGGATCATTGCCTGCGGAACGCCGGACGACATCGCCGCCAGCCGGGACTCGATCACCGGGCAATACCTGACCGGACGCCGCGCGGTCCCGATCCCGGGCGAGCGGCGCAAGGGCAATGGCAAGGTTCTGACGGTGCGGGGCGCCACGGGCAACAACCTCAAGAACATGACCGCTGAATTTCCACTGGGCACCTTTACCTGCATCACCGGCGTTTCGGGCGGTGGCAAATCCACGCTGACGGTGGAAACCCTGTTCAAGACCGCAAGTCTGCGCCTGAACGGGGCGCGGCAGACCCCGGCACCGTGCGATTCCGTCACCGGTCTGGAATACCTCGACAAGGTGATCGACATCGACCAGCGCCCCATCGGCCGCACCCCGCGATCAAATCCTGCCACCTATACCGGGGCTTTCACGCCGATCCGCGATTGGTTCGCGGGCCTGCCCGAGGCGAAAACCCGCGGCTACAAGCCCGGTCGGTTTTCGTTCAACGTCAAGGGCGGGCGGTGCGAGGCCTGTCAGGGCGACGGGCTGATCAAGATCGAGATGCACTTTCTGCCCGATGTCTATGTCACCTGCGAAAGTTGCCGGGGCAAACGTTACAACCGTGAGACGCTGGAGATCCGCTTCAAGGGCAAAAGCATCGCCGACATACTGGACATGAATGTCGAAGACGCCGAACAATTCTTCAAGGCCGTGCCGTCCATTCGCGAAAAGATGACGGCGCTTTGCCGTGTTGGTCTGGGCTATATCAAGGTCGGCCAGCAGGCGACTACGCTGTCAGGCGGCGAGGCGCAGCGGGTGAAGCTGAGCAAGGAACTCTCCAAACGCTCGACCGGGCGCACGCTCTACATCCTCGATGAACCGACGACGGGGCTGCATTTCGAGGATGTTCGCAAACTGATGGAGGTGCTGCACGAACTGGTGGCGCAGGGCAACACCGTGTTGGTGATCGAACATAATCTGGACGTGATCAAAACCGCCGACCACATCATCGATATCGGCCCCGAGGGCGGCGATGGCGGCGGACGGATCGTGGCGACGGGCACACCCGAAGATGTGTCGCTGAGCAAAAACAGCCATACCGGCCGTTATCTCAAGGCAATATTGGCGGCCAAGCCGGTCGCGGCGGAATGATCCCGCCATGTGTTTCCGGCATCGCCTGACCGAAATCAGGCGATGCCAGGAAAATCACGCCTTGGCTTTGGTTTCGACTTCGGCTTCGGCTTCTGCTTCCATTTCGTCGTTGGTATTGCGACCGGTGACGGAATAGATGGCGCACGAAGACATCATCGAAGTGAACAGCAGGTAAAGGCCGGTGAAAAGGGCAACCCATTTCCACGACAATTCCGGTGCTGAAAAATAGACCGAAACCAGGATGATTGCGGCGACTGCACGATATACCCGATCTTTCGGGCCAACATTATTTCTGAACATCTCTGTTCCCCTCACGGTTACGTGTCCGTTGATCGGACTTGGTGCGGTCAACCTCGCTGCGGTTTGTGGCCAAATTGCGGAAATTTGAGGGATTGTTGATGGTCGGGCGACAAATGCGGCCAATTTCATCGCCATCGTCGCGCTGAACCCCGGTAATCGGCGAATTTTCGCCGGATCGTTTCCGCGACCATGTGGGGCCGCGAAAAATGTTGCGAAGCAGCGCCGGTGAGCACCGATCAGGGCTGTCCCGCCGGCGAATATTCGGCATCTACGTCGTCATGAAATCCCGATTTTATCCTGCATAAACAGAGTGGTAATCGCGGAGTCCAAAAGTGACTAAAATATTTTAGTCACGCAACATGCCGCCCCGATAAACGGCGGATTGCCGATGAATATCAGCCGCCACAACCCGCCAATCCCCCCCAAACTCCCGCCATCTTCCGGCTGGTGCCGGGCTTGCGGGCGCAAAGCCGCGAATGTAGTCGGGGGCAGAAAATATCGGTCGGCAAACCAGGGGGAACCATGAAAATCTGGCTGAACGCGGAACATCTGACATTGTTTCTGGTGCCGATTTTCGCGCTTTTCGTACTGGCCGAGCCCAGTTGGTGGTGGCTGCTGCTGTTTTTCTGGCCGGATATGGCGATGGTCGGATATCTGCTGGGCACGCGGCTTGGGGCGGTGGCCTATAATCTGGCCCATGTCTATGCGCTGGGCGTGGGTCTGGTTGCCCTGTCATGGTTGGGTCCGGAAATGCCGGGCTGGTTGCTGGCGGTGGCTTTTCTGCAAATCGCCCATGTCGGGTTCGACCGTTTGCTGGGCTATGGCCTCAAATATCCCGACAGCTTTGGGCACACCCATCTGGGCTGGCTGAAAAACGCGACGAAAGAAGATGCCGGTTAACCGGTCCTAGCCGCGCCGGCGGCTTTCAAACCGGGGCAACATCGCTGAAAAGTCGCTGCCCAGCCCGGATTCCTCTTCCACGAAGACGCGGTAGAGGTCGGTTGCGTGTTGTCCCATCGGGGTATCGGCATCGACGGTTTTCGCGGCCTGCTGGGAAAGCCGCAGGTCCTTGAGCATCAGTTCGGCGGCAAAACCCGGCTGATAATCATTGTCGGCGGGCGATTGCGGCCCGATGCCGGGTGCCGGGCAATAGGCGTTCATGGTCCAGCTCGCGCCCGACGATGTGGACACGACGTCAAACATCTTCTGTCGCGCAAGGCCCAGCTTGTCGGCCAGCGCAAACGCCTCGCAGGTCACGATCATCGTCGCGCCCAGAATCATGTTGTTGCAGATTTTCGCCGCCTGACCGTTGCCGGACGGTCCGCAATGCACCGCCTTTTGTCCCATGATGTCAAACAACGGAGCCGCCTTGGCAAACGCGGCGTCCGCACCGCCCGCCATGAAGGTCAGCGTACCGGCCCGTGCCCCGCCAATGCCGCCCGAGACCGGCGCATCCGCCGCCATCAACCCCTGTGCCTGGGCGTCGTTTGCAACGGCGCTCGCGCTTGCCACGTCCACGGTCGAGCAATCCAGAAACAGCGCGCCCCGGTCCATCGCCGGCAATATTTCGGTAGCGACGGCCCGCAGGATGTCACCGTTTGGCAGCATGGTGATCACGACCGCCTGATCTCGGGCGGCCGCCGCCCCGCTGTCGGCGGGCACGACACCTTCGGGGCAGGGGGCCACCGTGTCATAGCCGGTCACGTCGTGCCCCGCCGCCACCAGATTGGCCGCCATCGGCGCCCCCATATTCCCAAGTCCGATGAATCCGATTTTCATGGCTGTTCTCCTTCAAGCTTCAACTCGTCTTCGCCCAGCGGGGCCAGCATCGCCTCGACATCCGCATCGGGCACCGCATCGGGCGACCCGTGCCGCCAGCGCGGGGAACGGTCCTTGTCGATGATCGATGCGCGAATGCCCTCGATAAAATCGCCCAGTTCCATGGACCGGGCGGTAAAGCGGTATTCCTGCGCCAGCGCCGCGCGCACATTGCGGCGCCCTGCGCGAAGGTTATGGAGCATTTGCACCGTGACCGCCATGGAAAGCGGTGCGTTCCGGGCAATCGCCTTGCGCGCAGACCCGCCAAGCACGCCGGCATCGCCCGGCAGGCCGCGCCAGATATCGCGCAAAGTATCGGCGGCGAACAGCGTATCGATCGCGGCCTGTTGCGCGGCGAGCGGGCTGTCGGGAGCAGACCTCACCGCTGCCGCGACCAGGCCGACGTCGCCGGTTTGCTGCAACCGGGCGATCAACGAGGGCCAGTCGGCCTCGGGCAGGTAGTGATCGGCAAATCCCGCGTGGATCGCGTCGCCCGGCCCCATGCGGTCCGCCGTCAGGCCCAGAAATTCGCCCAGATGCCCCGGCGCGCGCGCCAGCAGAAGCGATCCGCCGACATCCGGCACCAGCCCGATGCCGCATTCCGGCATGGCGATGCGGCTGCTGTCGCCGACGATCCGGTGCGAACCGTGGCACGAAATCCCGACGCCGCCACCCATGGTGAACCCCTGCATCAAGGCGACATAGGGTTTGGGATATTCCGCGATTTTTGCGTTCAGGCGGTATTCATCGGCCCAGAACCGGCGGCCATAGCCGTAATCGCCGGCCATGCCGGCCGCGTACATGTCCTGAATGTCGCCGCCCGCGCAAAAGGCGCGGTCGCCTGCGGCGTCGATCACCACCAGCGCCACCGTGTCGTCGTTCCGCCACCGCTCCAGCGCCGCCTCGATCGCCAGACACATGTCATAGCTCAGCGCATTCAGCGCCTCGGGCCGGTTCAGGGTGATCCGACCAGCGCACCCTTTGATGCGAATGTCGATATCTGCCATCAGCCCCGCTCGGCCAGCAGCGCCCGCGCGGTGATCAGGCGCATGATCTCGTTGGTGCCTTCCAGAATCTGATGCACACGCAGATCGCGCACGATCTTTTCGATCCCGTAATCGGCCAGATAGCCGTAGCCGCCATGCATTTGCAGGCAATCATTGGCAACCTTGAAGGCGGTGTCGGTGACGAACCGCTTTGCCATGGCGCAGAACCGGGTGGCGTCGGCCGCATTCTGGTCCAGCTTCCAGGCCGCCTGGCGCAGGAATATTCGCGCCGCCTGCAATTCGGTTTCCATATCCGCAAGCCGGAACTGCAACGCCTGAAACTGATCGATCGTGCGCCCGAATGCGCGGCGTTCGCCCATATATTGCAGGGTCGCATCCAGCGCCGCCTGCGCCCCGCCCAACGCGCCGGCCGAGATATTCAGCCGCCCGCCATCCAGTCCCGCCATCGCATAGGAAAAACCCCGGCCTTCCTGACCGATCAGATTGGCCGCGGGAACCTGACACGCGTCAAACTGCACCTGCGTCGTCGGCTGGCTGCGCCACCCCATCTTCTGTTCCGGCGCGCCAAAGGACAGCCCCGCCGTGCCGTCCGGCACCATGATCGTCGAAATCCCCCCGGGGCCATCCGCGCCCGTGCGGCACATCACGACATAGGCATCCGAATAGCCCCCGCCCGAAATGAACGCCTTGGTGCCGGTCAGCCGGTACCCCTCGTTGGTGCGGTCCGCGCGGGTTTTCAGGGCCGCGGCATCGCTGCCGGAACCCGGTTCGGTCAGGCAATACGAGACCACGATTTCCATCGCGCACAGTTTCGGCAGCCATTCGGCCTTGAATTCCGCGCTTGCGAACTTGTCGATCATGCCGGCACACATGTTATGGATCGACAGAAACGAGCCGACCGAGGGGCAGGCCATCGCCAGCGCCTCGAAAACCAGTGTCGCATCGAGCCGCGAAAGCCCGGAACCGCCGAATTCCTCGGCCACGTAAATTCCGCCCAACCCCAGCGCGCCGATCTCGGGCCACAGATCGCGCGGAATCGTGCCCGCCTTTTCCCAATCCCGCGCGAAGGGCGCGATATGGTCCTGTCCGAACCCGCGGGCCATATCGAATATCGCGGTCTGCTCCTGGGTCAGCGAAAAATCCAAGAATTTGGCTCCCTGCACGGTGTGGCGTTTGTCATGCTAGCTAATGTCGAATTGTTGCACCAGTTTTTCAGGCGTGATGCGCGGGGCGGGCGGGTTTGATACCTTCGCGCGCCGACAATACCCGGCCGCATTTCACGTTCCGGTTGAAATTGATGCGAGGATACGCCAGACTTTGGCGACCGGCACATCATTTTGGGGGAGATCATGCCACAGAAAATCGCAATTGCCGTCATTCATGGCATGGGCAGTCAGGGCGACGAGCCGCCCCGTGACAAAACCAAACCCACCTTTTCCAAGGGGCTGTACCGCAAGCTGCGCAAAAGCATCGGGGCCGCGAAGTTCGACCAGCGTTACGTCTGGCGCGAAGTTTTCTGGTCCGACATCCTTCAGGAACCACAGGGAAGATTTCTGAGGGAAAACAAGGGCAGGATTTCATCGGGCTGGTTGCGGGATTTCGTGCTGCACCGGCTTGCCGACGCGGCGGGTTACCGCAAGACCGGGGATGACAAGGACACCACCTATGAACGCATCCACCAGCGGGTCGAGGCGACGTTGCAGGATCTGCAAGACGAGGTTGGAGAAAACGGGCGTCTGGTCGTGATTGCCCATTCGCTGGGCGGGCATATCATGTCCAACTACATCTATGACGTCATCCGGCCCGACCGGCCAACCCCCCTCGCAACCGCGCCGCAGCCACGCGGGCAGGGGACGGATTTCTTGAATTTGAAAACGCTGGCCGGGTTCGTCACCTTTGGTTGCAACATTCCGATTTTCACCTTCGCCTACAAGCGCGAGGATATCAAACCGATCTGGCGGCCGGGCATCGGCATTCCCACCGCCGAGGCGCACGACACCTGGTGGTGGAACTATTATGACCGCAACGACGTGCTGGGCTATCCGCTATCCCGGATCAGCCCCGGATACGAGGCGCTGGCCGCCAGCGGCGAACTGGTCGATGCCGAGGTCGATGTCGGCGTTTTCCCGGTCTCGGCCACCCTGTTTTCGCACAACCATTATTGGCAGGACCGCGATTTCTATCTGCCGGTCAAACGGTTGCTGGAGGCGACGTAGACCTGCCGTCACAGACCTTCGGCGAACTCGTCGCTCAGCGAATCGACCACGGCGTGAAGGGCCGCCATCCGGTCGCCGCCGGCGCTGATCGTGCCGTCATAAACCCGGCGCTGCCGATCGGCGCTGCTGCCGTTGGCGGCGATTTCGGTGACGCGCGCGATCTCGGCCTCGCATCCCATCGCCTGGGCGTCTTCGGCCAAAAGGTCCACCACCTCGTCCATCAGGTCGGCAAAAGGCAGAACCCGGCCCGCGCCGAAATCGATCAGCCCCTCGCCCATGCCGTAGCGCTGCGCGCGCCAGCGGTTCTCGCCGATCAGGAACCGGTCATAGATGCGCCAGCGCTGGTTGGCCGTGCGCAATCGCCACAACATCCGCATCAGGCACTGGGTCAGCGCCGCGATTGTCAGCGTGTCCTCCAGCCGGGGCGAAACATCGCAGATGCGGTTTTCAAGCGTCGGAAACCGCACGGAGGGGCGAATGTCCCACCAGATTTTCGAGGCGTCCTGAATGGCCCCGGTGTCCACGATCATCTGGACGGAGCGTTCGTATTCCGGCCAGCTATCAAACCGGGGCGGCAGGCCCGTGCGGGGCAGATTGTCGAAAACCGTCAACCGATAGCTGGCCAACCCGGTATCGTCGCCCTTCCAGTAGGGCGACGAGGTCGAAAGCGCCAAGAGGTGTGGCAGAAAATAGGTGAACTGGTTCATCAGATCGATGCGCGCCGCGTTGCTTTCGATGCCAACATGCACGTGCTGGCCGCAGATCAGCATCCGCCGCGCCACCCCCCCCAGATCACGGCGCAACGCATTGTAACGGTCGCGGTCGGTGTGATGCTGTTTGGACCAGTCGGCAAAGGGGTGGCACGAGGCCGCAATCGGGGCCAGCCCGTGGTTTTCGGCGATCCGGTGGATGCAGGCGCGCAGGCGGCGCAGGTCGTCGCGCGCCTCGGTGACATTGCGGCAGACCTTGGTCCCGACTTCGATCTGGCATTGCAGGAACTCGGGGCTGACCTGATCGGCCAGCTCGGCCGCGCATTCCTCCATCAATGCCGGCGGTGCCTCGGCCAGTTCCAGCGTTTCGCGGTCGATCAGCAGATACTCTTCTTCGATGCCGATGGTAAAACTGGGTTCGGGGATGGTCATGTCGTTCAGCCTGACGGTTTCGTTGCGTGGATGGTAGGCGGGAAAGCGCCTCAAGGGCAATTGATTTGCGGCTCCGCCTGATGTCTGATTGCACGATGTTCGGGGATCGACGGAACATTTCGACCGGGGTTCGGCCCGGCGGCGGGGCAATCGCGGGCCTTTGCGCGGTGGTGCTGGTCATCGTCTGGCTGATGTCGACCGGGCCGGCGACGTCCGGGGAATTCGGTCATCCGCCTCCGGATGCGGGACAGATCGGCAGAGTGATGGCGGTTGGAATTACCCGGTACTGGATCCACGAAACGGCGGCGGTGGCCCGGGGGGTCGCCCTGCGCGACACCAGCGGGCGCGCCCTTGGCCCAAAGGTGACGCCACGCAGTTTCTGCCACGGTGCCAACGAGGGAACCATGCGCGTGAAATCCGCCACCGTGACCCGGACATTCAACATCGAGGACATGGGCCTTGCACCGCAGACCGACTGTGCGCCCTACTTTCGCGAGATTCTTGCGGCGCGGCCCGGATATATCCGCATCATACGCAAGATGGAGCGGACGAGCTTTCTGCGCACCGCCGCGCCTTTCGGTTTGGGTGCCCGTGGACAGTGGCTGGTGCCGTATCGCTCGATTGCCGTCGATCCGCGTTTCGTCGCGGCGAATACGCTGGTTTTCCTGCCTTCGGTGCGGGGGCGCAGACTGAGGGGCGCAGATGGCGGCTTTTTTCGCCACGACGGGTATTTTCTGGCGGTCGATACCGGCACCGACATCAAGGGCGCACGGATCGACCTGTTTCAGGGGCGGGACTGGCCGAATGCGGCCGATACGCTTGACGATCTTCAGGACCGGGCGCAACCCATGTGGATCATCCGCAACCCGGCGCTGCGCCGCCAGTTGCGCCGATTGCACGCCCCGGCCTCGTGATCCGGCGCGACACGGCGGATGCGCGCGAGGCATGGGGCAAGCCGAAACCGTCAATCCGTGCGATCGGGAGTGCGCGACGGGTCAGGATGTCATCCTCTATCCCTGGGCCCACAGAGCCGCGCATCGACGGGCCGTGGTGCGGCGAGCGGGCGCAAGTTACGGCCACTTTATCCCGGCAAAAACGGCGCGACCCCAAATTTGGTTGCGCCGGCCTTGGCCAATCGCCGTGCCGGGGGACGGCCCGGCGATGCACGGCGGGCTGCGCCCTTGTTCCCGCGCAATCGGCTGGTCTCGAACACCGGGTATAGGGCCGATACCCGCCACGTGATGTGGATCGATCGTTCGGCCCATTGGTATCAGTCCATGGTCGGGATCGAGAAATCCGCACCCTCCTTGGTGCCCGACGGCCAGCGCGCCGTCACGGTCTTGGTGCGGGTGTAGAACTTGAACGCATCGGGCCCGTGCTGATTGAGATCGCCAAAGGCAGATTTCTTCCAGCCGCCGAAGGTATGATAGGCCAGCGGCACCGGGATCGGCACGTTCACCCCGACCATACCGATATTGATCCGGTTGGCGAAATTGCGCGCCGTGTCGCCGTCGCGGGTGAAGATCGCGGTGCCGTTGCCGTATTCGTGGTCCATCGCGAGGCCAAGCGCCTCTTCATAGGACTGCGCGCGCACGGTGGACAGGACGGGGCCGAAAATCTCCTGTTTATAGATGTCCATGTCGCGGGTCACGTTGTCAAACAGACAGGCGCCGACGAAAAACCCGTTCTCGTATCCCTGCATCTTGAAGTCACGGCCATCAACCACCAGTTTCGCGCCCTGCTGCACGCCGGTTTCGACCAGGCCCAGGATCTTTTCCTTGGCCGCGGCGGTGACCACGGGGCCGAAATCTACGTCATCGCCCGCCGTGTAGGGCCCGATTTTCAGGCTCTCGACGCGGGGCGCGAGTTTTTCGATCAGCCGGTCGGCGGTTTCATCGCCCACGGGCACGGCAACCGAGATCGCCATGCAGCGTTCGCCCGCCGCGCCAAAGCCCGCACCGATCAGGGCGTCCGCCGCCTGATCCATGTCGGCATCGGGCATGATGATCATGTGGTTCTTGGCCCCGCCAAAACACTGAACGCGTTTGCCGTTGTCGCAACCGCGCGAATAGATGTATTGCGCGATCGGGGTCGAGCCGACAAAGCCGACCGACTGGATCACCGGATTGTCCAGAATGGCGTCGACCGCTGCCTTGTCCCCGTTCACGACCTGCAAAATGCCCCTGGGGGCACCGGCCTCTTCCATCAGTTCGGCCAGCATCAGGGGAACCGAGGGGTCGCGCTCGCTGGGTTTCAGGATGAACGCGTTGCCGCAGACAATCGACGGTGCAAACATCCACATCGGTATCATCGCGGGGAAATTGAACGGCGTGATCCCGGCACAAACCCCAAGCGGCTGGCGCATGGAATACATGTCGATGCCGGTTCCGGCGCTGTCGGTGAAATCGCCTTTCAGCAATTGCGGCGCGCCAATGCAGTATTCACAAACTTCCAGCCCGCGCATCACATCGCCCTTGGCGTCGGGAAATGTCTTGCCGTGTTCGCGGCTGAGCGCCTCGGCCAGTTTGTCCATATCGCGGTTCAGGAGGGCGACATATTTCATCATCACCCGCGCGCGCCGCTGCGGGTTCATTGCCGCCCAGGCCGGTTGCGCGGCGGCGGCGACGGCGACCGCGTCGTCCATTTCGGCCTTGCCCGCAAGCGGGGCACGCGCCTGCACCTCGCCGGTGGCCGGGTTGAAGACATCGGCGAACCGGCCGGACGTGCCTTTGATGTGCTGGCCATTGATGTAATGCGTGAGTTCCTGCATCGCTCGTACCTTTTTTGATAGCGGGTGGATCTGGTGGCACTCTAGTCGCGGTCGCGGGCATTGTAGAGGGCCATTTTCGCCGCAAGCACGGTGACCGGCGTGCGGCCTCTGGCTTGACAGATAAATTCACCTAAGGCACGCTTGACGCAATGATATTTCAAGAGGTGACCCGCAATGCTGGTGCAGCAAATCCTGAAGGGCAAACCAAAGCACGACGTGACGACCATTCCGTCGGGCGCGACCGTGTCGGAGGCCGCCGAAATCCTGTCGGCCCGCAAAATCGGCGCGCTGGTGGTTTCGGATGACGGCAAGCGTCTGGACGGCATGCTGTCGGAGCGCGACATCGTGCGCGAGTTGGGAAAACGCGGGGCCGAATGCCTGCACGGGCATGTTTCGGAAATCATGACCCGAAACATCGTGACCTGTACCAGTGCCGAACGGGCCGACGCGATCCTGCGGAAAATGACCGAGGGGCGGTTTCGGCACCTGCCGGTCATGGAGGGCGACAGCATGATCGGCCTGATCTCGATCGGCGACGTCGTGCAGGCGCGCCTGTCGGAAATGGCGATGGAAAATCAGGCGCTTGAGGGCATGATCAAGGGCTATTAGCGGATCGAATCGCGAAATTCGCAACACCGGGCACGCCCGATTGCAATTGCGGACCGGTTGAGCGCATCCTATCATCCGATCATGGCCGCCCAGATCACAGCAGGAATGCCGATGCGCACAGGTCTCTATCCCGGTACGTTCGACCCGATCACCCACGGGCATATCGACATCATCCGCCGCGCCTGTTCGCTGGTGGACCGTCTGGTCATCGGGGTTGCGATCAATCGCGACAAGGGCCCACTTTTCACGCTGGAAGAGCGGGTGGCGATGATCGAGTCCGAATGCGCGGCAGTCGCCACTGAAACCGGCGTCAGGATCGTGGCCCATCCCTTCGAAAACCTGCTGATCCACTGTGCCGAAGAGGTCGGTGCCAGCGTGATCATCCGCGGGCTCAGGGCGGTGTCGGATTTCGAGTACGAATTTCAGATGGTCGGCATGAACCGGGCGATGAACAGCGATGTGGAAACCGTGTTTCTGATGGCCGACGCCAGCCACCAGGCCATCGCCTCGCGATTGGTCAAGGAAATCGCACGGCTGGACGGCGATGTCGGCAAGTTCGTCCCCGCATCGGTGCGGATGGCGCTGGCGGAAAAATTCGCGCAGGGCTGAGCGGCGATAACCCGGTGCGTCGGGGCCGTTTTCCGGCGCTTTCCGGCGCACGTCTGGCGAATTCAGCAGCGATTCACCGAAAATCTGTTGCGCCTGGCCGTTAGTGGATATGCGAAATCAACAAGGTGCAGTTTTGAAGGTTCGCCACAAAGCGCACCACTTTGCCTGCCCCGCAGAAACCAATCCTGTCGCACGATATCGAACCGTCCACCGTTGCGCGTCAAAGTTGAATTTCCGAATTTGTTCTTAAATACCAACACTCTGCGAGGGAATCCGTTCGTCTAGTCGGCTAGACGAACAGACGGTTGGACGGCCAGACGGTTAGACGGCAAGGCGGCTAGACAGCCAGACGGCCAGACGGCTGGACAGCCAGACGTCTGGTCGACCCCGGCGATTGCGGGAAACGCCGGGTTCCGCCCTTTGCCGCACCTTGCGGGTTTGCCGCGCCCGCCGGCAACCCGGACCGGCGCAAACCCATGAAAGCGTGGAGAAATCGGCGAACCTCTGTGTTGCGGATGGAACGTGAAAGGCGGTAATGTCCGGCGAATCCAATTCCACGAGGAAACCCATGGCCGATCCCAAAGACCCCGAGAACACCGTCGTCATCGAACTGAAGGATGGCCCGGTGACCATCGAATTGCTGCCCGATGTCGCGCCGCTTCATTGCGCGCGGATCAAGGAACTGGCGCGCGGCGGTGCCTATGACAACGTGGCCTTTCACCGGGTGATCGACGGCTTCATGGCCCAGACCGGGGATGTCAAAAATGGCAATATGGAGCGTGATTTCAACCTGCGCATGGCCGGCACCGGCGGGTCCGATCTGGAGAATGTGACGGCGGAATTCTCGAAAATTCCGTTTGATCGCGGCATGTTGGGCGCGGCGCGTTCGCAAAGCCCGAACTCCGCCAACTCGCAGTTTTTCATCATGTTCGCGGATGGTCATTTCCTGAACGGCCAATATACGGTTTTCGGGCGCGTGACGGCTGGCATGGAACATGTCGACAAAATCCAGCGCGGCGAACCGCCGATGAGCCCCGACCGCATGATCGCGGTCCGGGTCGCCGCGGACACCGAATGATGTCGCTTCGCAGCATCGTTCTGGCCATCGTCGGTGCGGTGACCGTCGCGGTCATCGCGGCGTTCTGGCTGACCTGGCCAACCCCTGAACCCACGCCCGATCAGCCGGTCGCCGCCATCCAGGAACCGGCGGCACCCGCCGCGTCGTCGGTTGCGGCCATCGCCGCGCCCGCCAACGACATTCTGGTGATCGAAGTCGCCGGCCAATCCAGCGGCATCATCGAGATCGAGCTTTTGGCCGACGTGGCCCCAAATCACGCCGCACGCATCAAGGCGCTGGCGCTCGCGGGCAAATACGACGGCGTGATTTTTCACCGGGTGATCGACGGATTCATGGCCCAGACCGGAGACGTCAGATACGGCCACCACGACGCAGACGACACGTCGCGGGCGGGCAGCGGGGGATCGGATATGCCCGATCTTCAGGCGGAATTCTCGGACCTTGCATTTGACGCGGGGATGGTTGGCATGGCCCGCTCGCAGCAGGTCAATTCGGCCAATTCCCAGTTTTTCATCATGTTCGACGCCGCGCATTACCTGAACCGCGACTATACCATCGTCGGGCGCGTCATTTCCGGTCAGGACGTCGTGGACGCGATCAAGAAAGGATCGGTCGCGCAGAACGGGCTGGTTGCGAACCCCGATTACATGAAGTCGGTGACGATCCGCGCGGGCGGCTAGGGCAAGTCGAATGTCGTGGTAATTTGATCCTGAAAGCAAATTTCCCGTGGATCCAACCCGGGGATTCGAACCCCTAGCGCGGGTCGCGCGAATCAACGACCCCCGCCTGTTCCCAGCTTGGCCTCGCGCGCATGGCGTCCAGATAGGCGGCGACCGCAGGGTTTTGCCCGTTCTGCCACCAATGGCTGAACCCGTGCAACCGGAACCGGGCCAGCGCCGCGGTGGCGAAAGTATCGGCCAGCGAATAGGCGGCATCGGCCACGAATTGGTGGCGGCACAGCGCCTGGTTCAGGGTGCCGACCAGCGCCCGGGCGGCCTCGATATGGCCTTCAACCGCATCCGCGTCCGCCAGTATTGCCTGAAAACGCCGGTTGCCGTCGATCCGCCCCTGCAGCAGCGTCGCCATTGCCGGGTTCTCGTGCAGCAGGCGCGCCAGCATTTCCCCGCGCGCGATGATGGTGTCCGATGTCCGGTCCGGGCCCAGCCCGCCGGAATAAAGTAGAACACCGTAATGCAATCCCATGATATCGTTCATCATTTGGCGCATCAGTCCCGGCGCTTGCGGCGTCAGCGGCGGCCCGTCGAAATCGCTGTCCACCCGCGCGACAATGTCCTTGGTGTCGGTGACGATCTGATCATCGATCCGCAATGTCGGCACCACGGCCTTGGGATTCAGCGCCACGTACCACGGTTCAAACTGCGCGTGCGTTTCCATGATATCGACATTCTGCCGGGTATAGCGCACGCCCTTTTCGGCCAGCGCCAGCCGCGCCATCTGCGAACAGATCGAGCCGAGAAAATCATATAGCAGAACTTTGGCCATGCCGGTTCTATAGCAAACCGGCGCCGCGTTTGAAAATCAAGGTTTCTGCGACCGGCAAAAACGCCTAGCCTGAGCGCCATCAGGGTATCCGCAACAGGGGGGCGATCATGGCGTTATTGCAGGTACAGGGCGTACACCACATTACACTCAACGGGGCCGACCGGCAGACCTCGATCGATTTCTGGAACGGGGTTCTGGGAATGCCGCTGGTGCTCGAACAACCCAATCTCGACCAGCCAGAGGTCAACCACCTCTACTTCGACCCCGGCGATGGCCGCCTGATCACCGTTTTCACGCGCGAGGACCGGGCCGCCGACGATACCAACAACCCGAGCGTTCCCGGAAACGTGCATCATCTGGCCTTCACCGTATCGCGCGCCGTCTACAATCAGGCGGCGGCCCGGCTCAAGGCGGCGGGTTACGCGAATTCCGGCAATATCGATCGCGGCTTCATGGATTCGCTCTATTTTCGCGAACCCCTGGGCCATCTGATCGAACTTGCGGTGTTCAAATTCGAACCTCCCCGGGGCTACAGCCATACCGACGTTCTGGTCGGCGCGCATAAATTGCGTCTTGCTGCCGGGGACATGAATGTGACCGACCAGCATCTTGCGGATGCGATTGCCGAACTGGCCGCGCATTCCGCCCGGATATGACGCCTCGGACATCCACACCATCCAATGACGGGGCCACCCCATGACCGACAAGACCCGCCGCCCGCTGCGCCGACAACAATTGCCCGAGTCCGCCAGCCGGCCGATGGTGACGCCGATCTTTCCGTCGGTGGTCTATCGAACGCCGGACCCTGACGCGCTGGATGATCTTTATGAGGGGCGCAGCGCCGGATATTCCTACGCCCGCGAGGGCCATCCCAACGCCAGCCAACTGGCCACGCTGATCGACGGCATGGAAGGCACGACCGGTGGCATCATCACCGGGTCGGGCATGTCGGCAATAACGTCCGCGCTGCTGGCATCGCTTGGGGCCGGGGACCGGGTGCTTGCCGGGGACCAGCTTTATGGCCGGTCGCTGCGGCTGCTGACCTCGGATTTTCCGCGTCTCGGGATCGCGGCCGATCTGGCCGATCCGACGGATGCCACGGCGTTCGGGCGCGCCGTCACCGGCAAGACCCGCGCCATTCTGATCGAGCTCGTCTCGAACCCGACCCTGCGCATCGCCGATTTCACCGCCATTGCAAGGATCGCGCGGGAACATGCCCTGACGCTGATCGTGGACAATACCTTTACCACGCCGCGCGCGTTTCAGCCACTGGGGCAGGGCGCCGATATCGTGGTGCATTCCGTCACCAAATTGCTGGCGGGGCATGCCGATGTCACGCTGGGCTATGCGGCTGCAAGGGACCCGGCGCATGGCGAAAGGCTGCGCGATATCGCCACCACCTGGGGTCTTAGCCCCGCGCCACAGGAATGCTGGCTGGCCGAACGCGGGCTTTACACGTTTGACCTGCGGTTCGATCAAGCGTGCCGGAACGCGGCGTTTCTGGCGGACCGGCTGGCGGATCACGCCGGGGTCGAGGCGGTATTCTACCCGGGCCGGGCCGACCATCCCGACCATGCCCGCGCCAAGGCGCTGTTTGGCGCCACCTGCGGCAACATGGTCAGTTTTCGTATAGGCGGCGGACGCGTGGCGGCAAACGCGCTGACACGGGCAGCCCCCCGGATCGCCTTTGCCCCGACCCTGGGCGATGTCAGCACGACGCTGTCGCATCCCGCATCGTCATCGCACCGCGCATTGCCCGCCGCAACGCGCGTTGCCTTTGGGATCACCGAGGGATTTTTCCGCCTGTCCGTCGGGATCGAGGACGCCGCAACGATATGGCGTGAACTGCAAGCCGCCATCGACGCGGCATCAGCCGCCTGAAGGCGCGTTCCGGGCAACCGGGCCAACGTCACCGTCGCCGATTTCCACGACGGCGAAGTCGAGGTTCGGAAACGCGACGCGAACTTCGCGTGTCACCAGATCGCGGTCGGGCAGGTGCCGGATCACGGCGCGGTAGCGGCCGCGAAATCCGAAACGATCCAGAACGGCGGCAAAATCAAGCACGTCGTGGCCATTTGAAACCAGTGGTGTCAAAACGACCTGTGCATCCAGGCCAAGAAACCCGGGCCCCGTCAGCGCCAGAAATCGCGCCGCCGAAAGATAGATCGCGTGATCGGGTTCGTTGCGAAAACCGACAAGACTGGTCGGGCCGTCAAACCCCACCATCAATGTATCGGCTGCATTTTCGGCCCGAAATTCCCCGAACCCGACCTGTGCCAGTCGCCGGGACAATCGGCCCGAGGCCCCGAAATCGTGGTTGATGATCATTGTGTCGCTTTCCTGAAGATCAGGTAAAATCGGCTGCACAAAAATACAAAAAACTCGGACTCAAACTGGAAAATTGCCGGAATCGCCTTTCGGTTCCCATTTTATAACAACCCTGAGTTTAGAAACCGAGGCTCGCCTCTGTAAACAGGAAATTTGAACATTTTGTTACAAATTCAAGAAATATGCCGCTTCAAAGCGGGTTTAGGCCCGATTTTCGCGCCAATCGTGCCATTCTGGGGTGCATGAGCGCGCGCCTGACCCCGACCACACTTGCCGAAACCGGTTTTGCGGTTTTGATCGGTGCCGCGGGTGCAGGGGTGGCATCGCGGCTCGGGGCGCCGATGCCATTTCTGCTGGGAGCCTTTGGCGCATCGGCGATGGCGGCGCTGGGGCGCGTCGCCGTCGTTGGGATTTCACCGGTCCTGCCAATGGGGCTGCGCAATCTGTTCGTCGCGGTCATCGGAGTCGCGATCGGCGCCGCGTTCAGCGCAGAGTTTGCCGGTCGCATGTGGGATCACCGGTTTGCCGTGCTGGGGATACCGGTTTTTGTCGCGGCCGCGCTGCTGGTCAATTTCGCGATTTTCCGCCGGATTGGCGGCTATGACCGCCCGACCGCTTTTTTTGCGGCCATGCCCGGCGGGTTGATCGAAAGCATTGCCATGGGCGAAAGGGCCGGCTGCGATGCGCGGATTCTTGGCCTTCAGCAATTCTCGCGCATCGCGCTGGTGATTACGGTTCTGCCGACCCTGTTCTTGATTTTCACCGGGGAACAGGTCGGAAGTGCGGCGGGCATGACCCTTGAGGGTGCGCGCCCGGGCGTTACAGGCTCAGACGCGCTGATCCTGTTGGGGGCGGCGATTTTCGGACAGGCCGGGGGCAGGGCGCTTCGGTTGCCGGCCGGCATTCTGGTCGGGCCGTTGATCCTCAGCGCGCTGGGCCATCTGGGCGGGTGGACCGCTGCGGTTCCGCCGGCATGGCTGGTCGCCGCCGCGCAGGTGGTGGTCGGCGCGGGGCTGGGCGGAAGATTCGCCGGGTTTCCGCCGCGTCTGCTGTTGCGCACGTTCGGGCTTGCCGTGCTGTCGGTCACGGCAATGCTGGCGCTGGACGCGGCGCTGGTTCTGTTGCTGGCGCCGTTGACCGGGTTACCGTTTGACGTGCTGTTGATCTCGTTTGCGCCGGGCGGCGTGACCGAGACGGCGCTGATCGCGCTTAGCCTCGATGCCAATCCGGCCTTCGTGACGATGATGCATGTTTTCAGAATCATCGGCACGGTTCTGGCAGGGGCCCTGGTCGCACGGCGGCTCTAGGGGATTTCGCACCATGGTATCAGTCGCATAATGAATATTATGTAAAATCGTGTATTCCCATATATATCAAAGCTTTGCAATACCCTCATACCACGTTGCGTTCATTAAAAGGCCGGCCACTTATGATTCGTTCATATCCAAGCGGTGCAAGGTCCAGGCTGGTGTAACGGCCGAAACGGATGAGCTCGGCAATCCCGCGACCGACGGCCGGTGCCTGCTGCAGACCGTGCCCGGAAAAGCCGTTGGCAAATATCAGGTTGTCGACTTCGGGATGCCGCCCCAGCACGGCATTCTGGTCCAACACGTTATAGGCATAATGCCCGGCCCAGGCGCGGCGAAATTTCATCGCCTCAAACAGCGGCGATCGCGCGGCAAGGCCCGGCCAGAGCGTTTCGTCAAACTCGGCGTAAGTCGGGGTGAAATCGTCGGCATCCACCATCGGGTCCGGATCGGGCTGGCACGCGCCGATCCAGAAATCCCGCTCCGGGCGCACATAAAATCCCGTCGGGTCCACCATCAGGGGCGCGTCGGGCGGTGGCGGCTCGGGCGTCTGAAACGCGAAGGTGGTGCGCTTGCGGGCCTCAATCGGCAGCGCAACGCCCGCCAGACGGGCCAGTGCAGCGGCCCGCGGACCCGCGGCATTGATGAATTCGCCCGCGACCAGCCTTTCGCCCGAGGCCATGCGCGCCGCCACAAGCCGCCTGTCGGCCATGTCGAACCCGACCACCTCGTCGGTCACGAAACGGGCGCCCTGCCCCTTGGCAAGCCGCCTGAGCCCGCCATGCAGCCCCATGTTGTCAAACCACCCCTCGCCCCGGACGCCCAGCGCACCAAGCCGCAGGTCACTGGTATTCAGATATCCGAACCGGTCGCGGATCGCAGCGGGTTCCAGCAGGATCACATCGGCCCCGGCGGCGGATTGTATGGCGTGGTTTTCCCGGATCAGCGCCGCCTGCTCCTGGGTCCCGGCCAGAAACAGATAGCCGTTTTCACGAAATTCCAGATCCGGCCCGGGATCAGCTTGTGAAAACAAGCCGCTGAAATTGCGGATGAATTCGGCACCGAATTTCGAGATTTGCACGTTCAGCGCGTTGGAAAACTGGGTTCGAATGGACGCGGCGGATAATGCGGTCGACGCGGTTCGAAACGTCGGATCGCGCTCGACCACAACGATCTGATCACGCAGCCCGGGGTCCAGCGACAAAAAATAGGCGATGGCGTTACCGATCACACCGCCGCCGATGATCAGGATTTGCGGGTTGGAAGGCCGCGTCACGACGTCATCGCCGGGGCCACGGGGGCACCTGCGGCTTGCGCCGCGATGTGGACAATTCGGCGGGATATCGGAAAAATTCAATGATTTCGGCGAAATTCAGGGATACAAATACCCGAAATGTTGGATTACTGCAAAGGTTAACGAAAGGTTTCGCCCGGATTGCGTCGTTCATCCTTCGCCCTCGTCAATCCGGCTGAAGGCCGAGATGTCGCGCGGGTCGATCATCAGCTCCACGAGGCCGCCCGAGCCGCTTGCGGCCGCGCGCCGGAAGGCTTGGGCGAATTCGGCGGTCTGGGTCACCCTTGCGGCAAAAAAGCCATAGGATTGCGCCAGCGCCACAAAATCGGGGTTATGGATCGTGGTGGCGAGCCGTCGACCGGGGTAATTCCGCGCCTGATGCGCACGAATGGTGCCATAGAGCCCGTTGTTCAGTAACAGGATTATCGGTTGCAGGCCCTCCTGCATGGCCGCGCCAAGTTCGGGCAGGCTCATTTGCAGATCACCGTCACCGGCAAAGCACACCACCTGTCGGTCCGGATGCGCCGCCCGCGCGGCGATGGCCGCCGGCAGCCCGGCCCCCATCGCGCCGCTTTGCGGGGCCAGCAGGCGCCGGGGGGCGGAATAAGTCAGGAATTTCGACGGCCACGCCGAAAAGTTGCCCGCGCCGTTGGTGACGATCACATCCTCCGCCAGTTCCCGGTCGAGCCAGCGGGTGATCTCGGCCATGTTGACCGCACCGCGCTGATTGGTGGTGCGCTGCATTGCCACGAACGATGCCCGCGCCGCGCGGCTCCAGTCGCGCCAGTCGCCCAGCACCGGCCCCTGTGCCAGCGCCTGCAGCAGCGCTGCCGGGCCGCATTGCAGCGCCACGTCAGGCTGATAGATCTTGCCGATCTCCGCCGCAGAGGCATGGGAATGGATCAGCGTCGCGGCCATGCGCGGCACGTCAAACAGTGACCAGCCATCGGTGACGGTTTCCCCGAACCGAATGTTGATGGCAAGGATCAGATCGGCCTCGCGCAGCAGTTCCGGCATATAGGCGGCCGTGCCGACACCGGCGTCGCCAACATAGCTGGGGCTGGAATTGTCGATCAGGTCCTGCGAGCGGAACGCCACCGCCGCCGGCAGATGGTTGGCTTCTGCGAAGGTGCGCAAATCGGCCCGCGCCGCATCATTCCACCCACCACCGCCAACTAAAATTAGCGGTTTCAATGCCTTACGGAGCAAAGCTGAAGCATCATCCAAGGCCGTGGCCGCCGGTACCGCCAGCGGCACGACCACGCGCTGGGCGGCTTTTGCGGCGCATTGTTCGCGCAGCATATCCTCGGGCAGCGCGATCACGACCGGGCCGGGACGGCCGGACAAGGCGGTGGCAAAGGCGCGGGCGATGGTTTCGGGGATGCGGTCGACGCGGTCGATCTCGGTCACCCATTTGGCAATACCGCCAAAGAAACCGCGATAGTCGATTTCCTGAAATGCCTCGCGCTGGCGCATGTCCCGCGCGATCTGCCCGACGAACAGGATCATCGGCGACGAATTCTGCGCCGCCGTGTGAACCCCGATCGACGCGTTGCAGGCCCCGGGCCCGCGTGTCACGAAACAAATGCCGGGTACGCCGGTCAGTTTGCCATATGCCTCGGCCATGAAGGCCGCACCGCTTTCGTGCCGCGCACCGATCAGGCGCAACCTGTTCTGCACCGAAAAAAGCGCGTCCAGCACATCCAGATAGCTTTCCCCCGGCACGCCAAAGGCGGTGCTCACCCCTTGTTCAAGCAGGCAATCCACCAGAATATTGCCACCAGACCGCATATTTTGATCCCATGTTTCGGCTCGTCTTTGGCGCAGGTTAGACAGCCACAAATCGGGTTGCCAGCGGAATGTACGCGAAACCGGCCGTTAGGCGTGGCATGTCTTGATTGCGAGAACGGCTCGACAATCGCGAGTGAACTCCGATAGGATACTGGTTCCGCTCTGGTCAATGTCTGCTGATGCCTGTTATGAAATCCGATCTCGATCATGTCGGCGAAGTGCTGAACTGCACGCGCATCGAACAGGTCTGGGCGCTGCATGTCGCCAAGATGGCGGAATTCGGCTTTGACCGGATGATCTACGGGGCCAACCGGTTTCACACGCGCGGCAAGTTCGGCGACATCTCGGATTCGATCGTGCTGACCAACCACGACAAATCCTATATCGATCTGTTTTTCGGCGAAGCGCTCTATATTCACGCGCCAATGGCGATCTGGTCCATGGGCCATGTGGGGGCCTGTAGCTGGCAATGGGCCGAAGACCGGCGCAGGGCTGGCAGGAATACCGACAACGAAAACAAGATCCTTGATCTCAACGTACGGATGGGCGTGCATGCCGGTTATTCGATCAGCTTGCCCAGGCGACCGAGCGCAGCAAATCCGCCATCGGTCTTTGCGCCCGCGCCGGTCTGGATCAGGCGGATGTCGAGGTGATCTGGGCGCGCCATGGTGCGAAGATCGAAATCCTGAACCTGGTGATGGACCAGAAGATCGCCAGCCTGCCCTTTGAACGGCAGAGCACGCCCCTGACCGAGCGCCAGCGCGAAGTGCTGCAATGGGTGGCCGATGGCAAGACCGCGCAGGAAATCGCCATGATCATGGGGCTCAATCAGGCGACGATCGAAAAGCATCTGCGGCTGGCCCGCGCCAACCTCAACGCCGACACCACCGCGCAGGCGGTCCTGAAAGCGTCGGTCCAGAATCAGTTTTTCCTATTTGAGCGCGAGAAAACCGGCGAAGGTAAGGTATTCCCTACTTCGTGACCCCGACATTTGGCGCAAAGGTAGGGTATCCGTTACTTTCCGCCTAACGCTACGTAAGGCATGGTGCCCCTGTTCCAAGAGTGGTGGCTATTGATGCCAGGGAGCGTGGAGTTTTTTGCAAGACCGGGAATTTCCGGTTGCAGGGGGCTTCGGGGGTCGCCGGATGAATAGTTCTTTTGGTCTCCCGCCTGGTCGATCTGTCGCTTTGAGGTTCCCTCTTCAAAGACCGATTGCTGAGACGGGATAACGGCGTCGGTTGATCCGGCGCCGTTTTCCTTTGTTCGTTGCTGTAAGCTGTGGAAGTTTCCACTTTTCCGAATTGCCTTGTGACCACGCGCAAACCCGGAGATCGCCTGCCTGCCGACTTGGCGATGCACCTTTGATGATCGCCGCTTTACCTCTCTTTCGCCGAAAGAGCCTTAGAAAATGCACACCACCGCAAAATGCCTTCCCATCGGGGCGGGCAGACGATTTGCGGCGGTGCTTTCGGCGCTGTTGGGGCGGAATAAGTGGTGTGGACCCAACAAAAAAAGCCCCGGACACGACCGGGGCTTTTCGCGGTAACAGGCCCGGGTTGATCAGCCGCCCATGGTTTTCGCGACTTCGGCGGCAAAATCTTCGGTCTTTTTTTCGATCCCTTCGCCGACTTCCAGCCGTACGAAGCCCAGAACCTCGGCCCCGGCTTCGGTCGCGGCCTGCGCGACCGTCACATCGGGGTTGATCACGAATTTCTGGTTCAGCAGGGTGACTTCCTCGAAATACTTCTTCATCCGGCCCTTGATCATGTTCTCGATGATGTTGTCGGGCTTGCCACTTTCGCGCGCCTGTTCGGTCAGGACTGCCTTTTCACGTTCGACCAGCGCCGCATCGAGATCGGATTCCGACAGCGATGCCGGGTTGGCGGCCGCGACGTGCATGGCGATCTGCTTGCCGATGCCGTTGTCCGTGCCTTTCAGCGCCACCAGCACGCCGATCTTGCCCATGCCGGGCGCGGCGGCGTTGTGAACGTAGCTGGCCACCGCATCCCCGTCGAGCCGGGCCATGCGCCGCACCGACATGTTTTCGCCGATGGTGCCGACTTTCTCGGTGACGGCATCGCCGACCGGTTTGCCGTTCAGATCGGCCGCGATCAGCGCGTCCAGATCGTCGACGCCAAGGGCGGCCTGGGTAATGCCGGCCACCATTTCCTGAAATTCCGAATTCTTGGCGACGAAATCGGTTTCCGAGTTCACCTCGACCACCACCCCGACGCCGCCTTCGGTCGCGACCCCTACCAGCCCTTCGGCGGCGGTGCGGCCCGATTTTTTCGCGGCCTTGGCCAGACCCTTGGTCCTGAGCCAGTCGATCGCCGCCTCCATTTCGCCCTCGGTCTCCGTCAGGGCGCGCTTGGCGTCCATCATGCCGGCGCCCGATACGTCACGCAGCTCTTTCACCATTTTAGCTGTAATCGCCATCTGGTTTCTCCTTCATTGGGAGGTTTGTCTGATTGCTAGAGCGGGGCACCGGTCGCCCCTGCCCCGTTTCATGGCCGTTGAGCGGCGGCCGGTCAGGTTTCGGCGGTCGCCGGCGTTTCGGCCACGGCCTCCTCGACCGGGGCTTCGCTCAGCGCGCCGACATCGACCCCGCGCGAACCCATCTGCGCGGTCATGCCATCCAGCGCCGCGCGGGCAATCAGATCGCAGTAAAGCGCGATGGCGCGCGCCGCGTCATCGTTGCCGGGGATCGGAAAATCGATGCCCGCGGGCGAGGAATTGCTGTCCAGAACCGCGACGACCGGGATGCCCAGCTTGTTGGCTTCGGCCACGGCCAGCGCCTCTTTGTTGGTGTCGATCACCACGACCAGATCAGGCACGCCGCCCATTTCGCGAATGCCGCCCAGGGACGCCTGTAATTTGTTCTGCTCGCGCTCGATGCCCAGACGTTCCTTCTTGGTCAGCCCGTCCGCCCCCTCGACCATCTGTTCGTCGATCGCTTTCAGGCGCTGAATCGATTTGGAGACGGTTTGCCAGTTGGTCAGCGTGCCGCCCAGCCAGCGGTGATTCATGTAATATTGCGCCGAACGCTCGGCGGCATCGGCAATGGCCTTTTGCGCCTGCCGCTTGGTGGCCACGAACAGAATGCGCCCGTTCTTGGCGACGGTTTCACGCACCGCGTTCAGGGCCGCATCCAGCAACGGGACCGTCTGTGTCAGGTCCATGATGTGAATGCCGCCTTTGGCGCCATAGATGTATTGATCCATGCGCGGGTTCCAGCGATGTGTCTGGTGGCCGTAATGTACGCCTGCTTCAAGCAATTGGCGCAATGTAAACTCTGGCAGAGCCATTGTCGTTTCCTTTCCGGTTTGAACCTTGAGCGGGAGAAGAGCATGTGCCCAACCGGTGGAGCGTCGGGGATGTCTGTCCCGAAACCCGCAAGACCCGCCTGTGGATTTGATGCGCGGTGATTTAGGGCAAAGCACCGGCGGGTGCAAGGCCTTTGGTGCGGGGAATTCATGCGTGGCGCCAAATTGGGGCGAGTATTTCGGGAACAATGATGCAGGGGTTGCAACTTGGGCCGCGCCGGGCACAAGTTGCGGCATGACGAAAAAGCCGGATATCCTGTGCATTGGCTCGGTCCTGTGGGACGTGATCGGGCACAGTGCGGGCGAAATGGCGGCCGGCAGCGATGTTCCGGGCCGGATTTCGCGCCATCCCGGCGGGGTGGCCTTGAACGTTGCCATGGCGCTTTGCGGTCTGGGCCTGCGCCCGGCGCTGCTGTCGGCGCTTGGCGACGATGCCGAGGGCGCGGAACTTGCCGCGCGCCTGCGCGAAATGGGGCTGATCGGCGACGACATTCACGTCGCCAAGAGCCGACCGACCGACCGCTATATGGCCATCGAATCCCCCGACGGCCTGATCGCGGCCATTGCCGATGCCCACACGCTGGAAGCCGCGGGTGCCGCGATTCTGGACCCGCTGCGCGATGGCAGGCTGGCAAGCCCCGACAACCCCTGGACCGGGATGGTGGCGCTGGACGGCAATCTGACGGCGGATCTGCTGGCCGAAATCGCCGGGGGGGCGCATCTTGCGGCGGCCGATCTGCGGATCGCGCCGGCCTCGCCCGGCAAGGCCGTGCGGCTGCGCCCGTTTCTTTCGCATCCCGGCGTGACGCTTTATGTCAACCTGATCGAAGCCAACCTTCTGAGCGGGGCGGCGCATGTGGCAACGGCGGATGCCGCGCGGGCACTGGTGGCCGGCGGGGCGGGCCGCGCATTGGTGACCGACGGCGCGAATGCCGCAAGCATCGCCTGCCCGGATCAGGTCGAGACCCGCCTGCCCGCCAAGGTGCGGGTGGCGCGGGTTACCGGGGCGGGCGATGCCCTGATGGCGGCCCATATCGCGGCGGAATTCAGGGGCGAGACCGGTGCCGCGGCGTTGCAAACGGCGCTGGATTTCACCGCGCGCCATATCGCGAGCGTCGCATGACAGAACTGGGCGTGACCTATTCCGGTGCGGTGCAAAACGCCCGGCGGAACGGCGAACCGCTGGTGGCGTTGGAAAGCACGATCATCACCCACGGCATGCCGTTTCCGGCCAATTTTCAAACCGCACAGGCCGTCGAGGCACAGGTGGTCGACGCAGGCGCGGTGCCCGCGACGATCGCGGTGCTTGGCGGGCGCATTCATGTTGGGCTGGAAATGGCCGAGTTGGAGACGCTGGCAAAGGCGCGCGACGTCGCCAAGCTCAGCCGCGCCGATCTGGCGGTGTGCATGGCACAGGGGCGCAGCGGCGCCACCACGGTCGCGGCGACGATGATCTGCGCCCGGGTGGCGGGCATCGACGTCTTTGCTACCGGGGGCATCGGCGGGGTGCATCGCGGCGCGGCCAACAGTTTCGACATCTCCGCCGATCTTCAGGAATTGTCGCAATCCGCCGTGACGGTGGTCGCTGCGGGCGCCAAGGCGATTCTGGACCTGCCCAAGACGCTGGAAATGCTCGAAACCCTGGGCGTGCCGGTCATCACCTTCGGGCAAGACGCCTTTCCCGCGTTCTGGAGCCGCGATTCCGGGCTGATTTCACCGCAGCGCATGGACGATCCCGCGACGATTGCCCGGGCGCATGTCCTGCGCGCGGAAATTGGTGTGCCCGGCGGTCAGCTTGTGGCCAACCCGATCCCTAAGCCCGATGAAATTCCGCCCGCGATCATCAACCCGATCATCGACAGGGCCCTGGCCGATGCCGATGCCCGGAACATCGCGCAAAAGGCCGTGACGCCGTTTCTGCTGGAGCGCATCCACACTCTGACGGATGGGCGATCGCTTGCCGCCAACATCGCACTGGTGCGCAACAATGCGCGGCTTGCGGCGCGGGTGGCGCAGGAACTCGTTCAATTGCGCACAACTTCAGGCGGTTAATTCGACCGCCACCATTGCCCTGCGGCGTCCGCGTCTTTACATACGCCCCTACCCTTGAGACGGATCAGGCATGTCAACCGACCGCAAGAAAGCCCGACGACGCCGCCGAGAAGTGCGCCGCGCCAGCCTGTTCGGGACGTTGCGGGCGAATTTCCTGACCGGCATCATCGTGGTCGCGCCGGTTTTCTTGACTGCCTATCTGATCTGGTGGTTCGTCGGACTGATCGACGGCTGGGTTCTGCCGCTGGTGCCCGACCGCTATCAGCCGCGGCCCTATCTTGGCATCAACGTCAAAGGCTACGGCGTCATCGTGTTTCTGGTCTTCACGGTATTCGTGGGATCGCTGGCCAAGGGGCTGCTGGGTCGCGCCATTCTGAACCGCGCCGAGCGGGTGGTCGACCGCATGCCGGTGGTTCGTTCGATCTATAACGGGCTGAAACAGATCGCGGAAACCATCCTGAGCCAGTCGAACAATTCGTTCGAGCACGCCTGCCTTGTCGAATATCCGCGCAAGGGTATCTGGGCGGTGGCGTTTGTCTCGACCGCCACAAAGGGCGAGGTTCTGGAGCGGTTGCCCGGCGACGAGGCGTTTCTGTCGGTCTTTCTGCCGACCACGCCGAACCCGACCTCGGGATTTTTGCTGTTTGTGCCGAAAAAGGACGTTATCCTCTTGGATATGGATGTCGAAACGGCCGCCAAGCTGGTGATTTCGGCCGGGCTTGTCAGCCCGCCGTCCAAAGAGGAAATGAAAGCGCTGGTTGATGCCGGCAATCCGCCCGCCGGAAAATGATCACGGCGGCACTGACCGGGTATTTCACCGCCCTTTCGCTGATACTGGCCATAGGTGCGCAAAACGCCTTTGTGCTGCGCCAGGGGATGTTGGGGCGGCATGTTTTCGTGCTTTGCCTGCTTTGCGCGGTATCGGATGCGGCCCTGATCACGCTGGGTGTGCTGGGGTTTGGCTGGCTGGTGACGCTTTCCCCGCAATTTCCGCACTTCATGGCGCTGGCCGGGGCCGGGTTCCTGATCGTTTACGGAGGGTTGCGGTTCAAGGCGGCGATCCGGGGCAATGCCGTCGGGCAAACCACGGCGAACGCGACCGGGCTGCGGCCGGTGATTCTGACGGGGCTGGCGCTGACATGGCTGAACCCGCATGTCTATCTGGACACGCTGGGCCTGATCGGCGCGGTTTCGGCGGGATTTGCCGAAGGCGGTCAGAAACTGGTCTTTGGCGTCGCGGCGGCGGCGGCGTCCTTCACGTTTTTCTTCGCGCTGGGCTATGGCGCGCGGCTGCTTTCCCCGATCATGCAATCGGCGCGCGCGTGGCGGATCTTCGACGGGTTGATCGGGCTGACCATGTGGACGATCGCAGCCGGGCTTTTGTGGCCACTGAGGGCGGGAATTTCGGGCGGGGCATGAGCCGCGCGGCGGCGTGTTCGCCGGGCTTGCGGTCCCGAAGCGGATTGCTTTTTTCCTGGTTCGGCCGGTGGTACCTGAAACCCCTGTTTGCCCAGGCACCCATTCGCGTTTTGCGAAAACGCTTGCGTCAGATTGAACGCAATACGCTTGTCTTATGAGTTTTCCCGACTGCATGCGAAGACGGAGCTTCTGCCGGCCGCGCCTCATTGGACCCTCCCATGGCACGGCAATTGGCCGAGGGAAGCGCAAACAATTGAGGTCGCGCAGGTTTTGCCGGGATAAAGTGGCAGAAATTGGTGCCCGTTCGCCGGACCACGGCCCGTCGATACCCGGGTCTGTGGGCGATAGAAGCAAGGTCCGGCAGGGGATCGAGCCGAAGGATTGGAACCACCGCGATTGCTGAACCGTTCATTAAGGAATGGTCGGTCTTTCGGGTCCGTGGGTCCCGGCACCGGCCTGCGGGCGACCGGGGCGTGGTTGTGGCGGCGGGATTATTCCTGCCACCACCAGACTTCGGGCAGGAAGCCCAGCCAGTCCCCATAGACCGGCAATCGCGCGGAAAACCGCAATTCGCGGCGATGCGCCAGACGGCTGACGCGATTGTACCAGATCGGGATCACATAGCGGCCCGTCGTCAGCACGCGGTCAAGCGCGCGCGTCGCGGCAACGAAATCCTCGCGGCTTTCGCTGGTCAGAATCCGCTGGATCATCGCATCGGCGGCGGGTGCGCTCATGCCCATGAAATTACGGGTTTTCTCTGACGTGACCCCACCTGACCCCCAATAGAGTGTCTGCTCGTTGCCGGGCGACAGCGACAGGCTCCAGACGTTGAACATCATGTCGAAATCGTAAACATCCCGCCGCTGCTTGTGCTGGGAATTATCAATCAACTTCAGCGTCACCTCGATCCCCAGCCGCTTGAGGGCATCGGCAAAAATATTGGCGATGGCCTCGTTTGCCGACGAACGCAGCATGATCTCGAAGGTGAACGCGGTCCCTTCACCGTTGCGAAGAACACCGCTATCGTCCACCGACCAGCCCGCCGCCGCAAGCTGCCTGGCGGCGAACCGCAGGTTCTTGCGGTTGCGTTCGTTGCCCGGCGAGACCGGCAGCGCATAGACGTCCAGCGCCCCCGGCAGAAGCGTGTCGGCAAACGGCGTCAGGAATTCCAGCACCCGCCCGCTGGCCGGACCTTCGCGCATGCCAAGTTCGGAATTCGAGAAAAAACTGGTGGCGCGCGGGGATCGTCCCTTGTTGATGACCTGATTGATGAACTCGAAATTGAACGCGTGGATCAGCGCATCGCGCACCCGCCAATCGGCGAATATCGCCCGCCTGGTGTTGAAGACGAACCCCCGCATTCCCGACGGCCGCCCGTGCGGAATTTCGGACTTGACGATTTCGCCGGACCGGACGGCGGCAAAATCATACTGGTCCTGCCATTTCTGGGCGTTCGGTTCGCGAAAAACCGATATTTCACCGGCACGGAATGCCTCGAATATCACCGAAGCATCGTTGAAATATTCGTACCGGATTTCGTCAAGGTTATGGCGCCCGCGATTGAACGGCAGATCGCGACCCCAGTAATCCGGGTTGCGCCGGAAGGTGATAAAGCGGTTCGTCTCGAATTCGGACACCAGATAGGGGCCGCTGCCGGTGGGAATATCGAGCGAACTTTCCGCGAAATCCCTTCCGTCCCAATCGGCCTTTTTCAGGACCGGTCGCAGGCCCAGAATCAGCGGCAATTCCCGGTCGACCGTCTTGAAGGTGAAACGGACGCTGCGTGGCCCGGTAGCGCGGGCGCTCGCGACCTTGGCCCAGGCGTTGGCGTAACGCGGCACGCCCTTGGTGGCGAGGGTCTCAAACGACCAGATCACGTCTTCGACCGTGACGGGGGAGCCGTCCGAAAACCGGGCCTCGGGACGCAGCGTGAATTCGACCCATTCGCGATTCGCCCCGGTCTCGACCGATTCGGCCAAAAGGCCGTATAACGAGAACGGTTCGTCCCAATTTCGCCCCATTAATGTCTCGTAAACATGGACGCGCACGCCCCAGGGCGCGCGGCCCTTGCGGATGTAGGGATTGAACCCGTCAAAGCCGCCGCGTTCGCCAAATGCGATTCGCCCGCCCTTTGGCGCATCCGGGTTGGCGTAGGGCAGCGACACAAAATCTGGGGGCAAGGCCGGGTCGCCGTACATAGCTATGGCGTGTTGGGGCTGCGCAGATGCGCCATACGCGAAATTCAGCAGCAATATCAGCGCCACAAGGCCACGCGGCATCGGCAAGAGCATTCGTGTCATCGGCGCAACATTTCCGTCATGATGGGGGCAGGTCGTGGTCCAGCCTACTGACTTGCCACAAAATTTTCAAATTTTAACTTGGCGCACCCGTACAGATTTCGTATAACAACTGCACTGCTCGATAGGTTTCTTGCCTGTATGAAACCTGCCTCAATAACTTAACGCCCGCTTCGTGCGGGCGTTTTTTTGTCGAATCCCGGAAAATGAACGCCGCGCGGTAACGCCCTCAAAAAGCGCCGGAATTCGGGTTTTGGTCTGCGGTCGCCAGCAACGGGATCATTGCAGCGACGTGACCCACAGGATGATCGCATCTTCCTGGCTGATGGAAACCACGTTGTGGCCCATCGCGGCGTCGTAATAGGCGCTGTCGCCGCGGCGCATTTCGACGGGTTCATAAAACTCGCTGTAAAAGGTGATCACGCCGGACAGGACATACAGAAATTCCTCGCCATCGTGGCGGACCCAGCCGTTGAATTCGGCGGCATCGCGGGCGCGCACGCGGGCCCGATAGGGCAGCATTGCCTTGCGCGTCAGGTTCGGGGCCAGCAATTCGTGTTCATATGTGGCGGTGAGATAGGGTTTGCCCTCGCCCGGACGGGTGATCGCCATCCGCCCCAGCACGCGTTCCTGTTTGGGCGGGGTGAATAGCTGCGGGATCGAGATGCCCAGCCCCTCGGCCAGTTTCTTGACCGCATCGAATGTCGGCGACATCTGTTCGTTTTCGATCTTGGAAAGGGTCGAGCGTGCAAGTCCGGCCTCTTTGGCGGCCTGTTCCAGCGTCCAGTTACGGGCCTTGCGCAATTCGCGAACGCGGTGGCCCAGTTTCAGGGGTGCAATCGTGGCCTCTTTGCCGTCGGCGCGCGCCATGCGGATCAGGCTGGGTTCATTGGCTTGAGACATCGGCACCTGCTGGGTTCGTGCCAACGCCCTTACCGCCACGGACGGCAGGTTGCAACCGGCGGAGGCGCCGATTGCAAGAGGGTGATGCGCGGCGTTAGGCCCGGGTCTTGTGAAAATGCGGGTTGGAAAGCAGTGGCGGGCGAAAAGCATTAAAATATTTTAGTCACGCAAGCGAAACCATCGCAACACATTGTCCCAAAACAAAAAAAGGTCGCCAATCTTCCAGATCAAACGACAGCGATTAACCACCATACGCCGGGTGGCACGTCCCGCGTCACGGCCCGGCGGCGCGGGTAGTCTGATCTCGTTGGTTGCGGTCAGGCCCCCGGATGCTCTAGCAAGCGGAATGAACGCCGGATCGATTTTCCACAGCGCTCCCCAAGCGCCCTGCCCACCCAATTTCAATCTCGCGGCCCACGTTCTGGCAGCCGCAAAGACGACGCCCGAAAAGCCGGCGCTCGAAATTTTGTCGTCAACCACGGCCCGGCGATGGACCTATCGCGAGGTCGAGCACGCCGTCCTGGCAACCGCCGGCGGGTTGCGCGCGCTGGGCCTGCCCGATGGCGCGCGCATCCTGCTGCGGGTGGGCGACGAGGTAAGCTTTCCGCTGCTGTTTCTCGGCGCGGTGGCCGCCGGATATGTCCCGTCGCCATCGTCGGCGCAACTGACCGCGCCCGAGGTCGATCACCTGATCCGGCTGCTGGCACCGGCCTTGATCTGTGTTGGTACCGGCATCGACGCGCCGCAGAACCCGGGGTGTCGCGTCCTTTTGCCCGACGACATCGCGGCATTGCAGGTTCATGCGCCCGCGTCCTTTCGGCCCGGCAACCCCGACCGTCTGGCCTATGTCATTCCGACATCCGGCACCGCGGGCGCGCCGCGTCTGGTTGAACATGCCCACCGCGCGGTCTGGGCGCGGCGGATGATGTGGCAGGGCTGGTACGGGCTCTGCAAGAACGACCGGTTGCTGCATGCCGGCGCGATGAACTGGACATATACGCTGGGCACCGGTCTTTGTGATCCATGGGCCATCGGTGCGACCGCCCTGATCGCCGCCCCAGGAACCGAGGCCCACGACCTGCCGGGCCTGCTTGGCACGCACCGCGCCAGCCTGTTTGCCGCCGCGCCGGGCATTTTCCGACGCATTCTTGGCAATGCGGGCGATATTTCGATGCCGAAGTTGCGCCACGCGCTGTCGGCGGGCGAAAAACTGCCACCCGAAATCCGCGCCCGCTGGCAGGCCCGCACCGGCACCGCGATCTACGAAGCCCTGGGGATGAGCGAAATCTCGACCTTCATATCCTCAAGCCCGGCCAATCCGACCGCCGAACCCGCGATCGGTCGCCCGCAGGATGGCCGCCATGTGGCCGTGATCGACCCCGGTCGTGGCGCACCGGTGCCGTTTGATCAACCGGGCATTCTTGCGGTTTCGCGCGATGACCCCGGCCTGATGCGGGGTTATTTCCGCAATCCATCGGCCACGGCGGCACAGTTTCGCGGCGACTGGTTTCTGACCGGCGATATCGTTGCCATGCGCCCGGACGGGGAAATCACCTATCTGGGTCGCGAAGACGACATGATGAATGCCGGTGGTTTCCGTGTGTCGCCCATCGAAGTGGAGGCCGTTCTGAACCGCCACCCGGCCATCGAGGAATCCGCCGCCGCGGCGGTTGAGGTGAAACCCGGTACCCACGTCATTGCCGCATTCTATCAGGCCCTGTCGCCGCCGGACGATGCCGCGCTGCTTGCATATTGCAGCGCCCGTCTTGCGCGGTATAAGTGTCCGCGCCTGTTCATCCGCGTGGATACGCTGCCCAAAAGCGCGAACGGCAAGCTCAGACGCGCCGCACTCAGGGCGCAATACGCGGCCCGGCACCGCGCAGAATGGAATGACACATGACCCGGCTTGATATCATCTCTGATCCGATCTGCCCGTGGTGTGCGATCGGCAAGGCCAATCTGGATGGCGCGCTGCGCCAGCGGCCCGGGCATGGTCTGGATATTTTCTGGCACCCGTTCCAGCTCAACCCCGACATGCCGCCCGAGGGCATGGACCGCGCCGAATACCTGGCGCTGAAATTCGGCGGCAAGGAAGGCGCGGTAAGGGTTTACAGCCAGATCGAGACTGCGGCGCAGGACGCCGGTCTGACGTTCAATTTCGCGGCGATCACGCGCACGCCGAACACGCTGAATGCGCATCGCCTGATCTATTGGGCCGGTCAGGAAGACCGCCAGGAAACGGTGACCACCGCCCTGTTTGAGGCCTATTTTTCGCACGGGCGCGATATTTCGAACCTTGATGTCCTGACCAGCATCGCCAAAGACGCGGGCATGGATGCACCGGCAGTCGCCCGGTTGCTGGCCAGCGATGCGATGGTTGGTGAAATTCAGGCACTGGACCGTGACTTCCGCGCGCGTGGTGTCGGCGGCGTGCCCTGTTTCATCGCCGACAACCACTATGTGGTGCAGGGCGCGCAACCATCTTCGTTATGGCTTCGGGTGATCGACGAGATCGGCCATGCGCCGCAAGCTCTGGCGACATGAACTCAAAAACGCTGCCTTTCGCGGAATTCATCGTTCTGATTGCCATCCTTTTCGCGATGATCGCCTTTGGCACCGACGCGATGCTGCCGGCATTGCCCGAGATCGCCGTTGATCTGAACCTTTCCGAAGTCAACCGCGCCCAGCTTGTGATCACCAGTTTCGTTCTGGGAACCGGCATCGGCCAGCTATTCAGCGGACCGATATCCGATACATTGGGGCGCAAGGTGGTGATTTCGGCCGGGCTGGGGCTTTATATCGCGGGGTGCCTGATGGCGATCTGGGTGCGCTCGCTTGAACTGATGCTGCTGGCCCGGTTCATTCAGGGGATCGGCGTTTCCGCGCCGCGCACGGTCACCATCGCCATGGTGCGCGACCTTTATGCCGGGCGCATGATGGCCCGCGTGATGTCGTTTGCGATGGCGGTTTTCGTGCTGGTACCGGCGGTCGCGCCGCTGATCGGGCAGACGCTGTTTCTGGCCTTTGGCTGGCGCAGCATCTTTGTCGCTTTCATCCTGTTTGCGTTGCTGGCGCTGTTGTGGCTGAATCTGCGCCAACCCGAAACGCTGGCCCCAAAAGATCGCCGCGCCCTGAAATGGACCGCATATCGCGCCGCGATTGTCGAGGTCATGTCCTCGCGCGTGGTCCTCATCTATGTGCTGGTAATGTCGCTGGGATACGGCGCGTTGTTCGGTTATCTCAGTTCGGCCCAACAGGTTTTCGTCGATGTTTTCGGGGCGGGGCACCGCTTTCCGCTCTACTTCGCGTTGATCGCGCTGATTTCCGGGGTTTCGGGGTTCATCAACGGGGCGCTGGTGCTGCAGCTGGGCATGCGGGCGCTGGCGAAATTCGCGCTGGGGGCGACGCTGATCGTCAATCTCGGGATGCTGGCGCTGCTGCTGTTTTCGGATCTTTCGACGGCGGGTCTCTTTCCGATATTCCTGATCTGGTCGATCCAGAGCTTCATCGTGCCGGGGCTGACATTCGGCAACCTAAATGCGCTGGCGATGGAACCGATGGGGCATATCGCCGGAATGGCGGCCGCGGTGATCGGCGCGGTCAGCACCCTCTTTGGCGTGCTGATCGCGGTGCCGATCGGGCTGGCGTTCGACGGCTCGGTCCTGCCGCTGGTGTCGGGTTTCACGATCTGCACCGGTCTGGGGTTTGCGCTGATGTTTTTGAATCCGAAGCAGGGATCGGGAGACGCGTAGAAGTCACCATCGCCCGTTCACCGGATCTCGGTCCGTCGATCGGCGGCGCCGTAATCATCCAGATAAGGTCCGGCGGGAGTCTGAACCCATTGATGGCGGAAGGACGGTCTTTGGGTCCGTTGGTATTTTCAGCTCTTTGCGGTGCCGGGAAAGCGCCAGATCTACCGGCCGACGCCCGCCCGGCCTACCCCGCCGCCAGCACCGCCAGATCGCGGGCAATCGCATAGGCGCCCTTGACCTTGTCGCGTGATTTTTTCCAGTCGCGCCGCACCACGATCTTGTTGTTCTTCACCTTGGCCAGACCGCGCTGATCGTTGATGAATTGCACGAGACCTGCCGGATTGGCGAATTTGTCGTCGTGAAACTGGATCGTCGCACCCTTTGGCCCGCCATCCAGCCGGGCGATGCCCGCGCGTTTGCAGACCGATTTGATCCGGACGATGTTCAGCAACGAATTCACTTCTTTGGGCAGACTGCCGAACCGGTCGATCAGTTCGGCGGCAAAACCCTCGAGTTCCACCTTTTCGCTGAGACCGGACAGACGCCGGTAAAGCCCAAGGCGCACATCCAGATCGGGCACATAGGTTTCGGGGATGAGGACCGGCACCCCCAGATTGATCGAAGGCGCCCAGGTTTCGTCGGCCTCCGACAGGCCCTCGGCGGTGCCCGCCTTTATTCTGGCAATCGCCTCTTCCAGCATGGTTTGGTAAAGTGCATAGCCGACCTCGCGCACCTGCCCGGATTGCGCGTCCCCCAGAATGTTCCCGGCCCCCCTTATGTCCAGATCCTGCGATGCCAGCGTGAACCCCGCCCCCAGCGAATCGAGCGACCCGAGAACCCGCAAACGCTTTTCGGCGTTCGGTGTCAGCTTCTTGCGGGGCCGCGTGGTCAGATAGGCATAGGCGCGGGTCTTGGACCGCCCGACCCTGCCCCGGATCTGATAGAGCTGCGCCAGACCGAACATGTCGGCGCGGTGAATGACCATCGTGTTGGCCGCCGGAATATCAAGGCCCGATTCAACGATGGTGGTCGCCAGCAGCACGTCATATCTGCCGTCGTAAAAATCGTTCATGCGTTGATCAAGCTCGCCCGCCGCCATCTGCCCGTGGGCGACCACAAAGCTGATTTCGGGGATCTGATCGGTCAGGAAGTCCTGGATTTCGCGCAGATCGGACACGCGTGGGACCACGTAAAAGGACTGGCCGCCGCGGTAATGTTCGCGCAGCAGTGCCTCGCGGATGGTCACGCTGTCAAAGGGGCTGACATAGGTGCGGATGGCCAGCCGGTCGATCGGGGGTGTGCCGATGATCGAAAGGTCGCGCACGCCGGACAACGACAGTTGCAGCGTGCGCGGGATCGGGGTCGCCGTCAGCGTCAGCACGTGCACATCGGTTCTGAGCGCCTTCAGGCGTTCCTTGTGACGGACGCCGAATTTTTGTTCCTCGTCGATCACCAGCATTCCAAGATTTTGAAATTTCACGCTTTTCGCCAACACAGCGTGGGTGCCGATCACGATATCGACCGACCCTTCGGCCAATCCCTGACGGGTCTGGGCCGCCTGCGATGACGACACGAACCGCGAAAGGCTGCGCACGGTGATCGGCAGGCCGCGAAAGCGTTCGCGAAACGAATTGTAATGCTGCCGCGCCAGCAATGTCGTCGGGGCAATCACCGCGATCTGACGGCCGCTCGCCGCCGCGACATAGGCCGCGCGCATCGCCACCTCGGTCTTGCCGAAACCCACGTCGCCACAGATCAGCCGGTCCATCGGCCGGCCGCTTTCCATATCGTTCAGCACATCGGCGATTGCCGCCAACTGATCGTCGGTCTCGCTGTAGGGAAACCGCGCGCTGAACCGGTCGAGATCGTGTTCCGGAACGTTCAGAACCGGGGCCGAGCGCAGCGCGCGCTCGGCGGCGACGCGGATCAGCCGTTCGGCCATTTCGCGGATGCGTTCCTTCAGTTTCGCCTTTTTCGCCTGCCATGCGCCGCCACCAAGCCGGTCAAGCAGGCCCTCTTCGTGGCCATATCGGCTGAGCAGTTCGATGTTCTCGACCGGCAGGTACAGGCGGTCACCACCCGCATATTCCAGCGCGATGCATTCATGCGGTGCCCCGGCAGCGGCGATGGTTTCCAGACCGTTGAACCGCCCGACGCCATGGTCGACATGCACGATCAGATCGCCGGGCGACAGCGTGGCGGCCTCGGTCAGGAAATTCTCGGCCCGGCGCTTGCGTTTGGGCGCGCGGATCAGGCGGTCGCCCAGAATATCTGTCTCGGAAATCACGGTCAGTCCGGGCGCGGTAAACCCGTTTTCCAGCGCCCAGACCGCCAGAAAAGTCCCGCCCCGACCCGTCGGCACATCGCCAATATTGTCGATCAGGCCGGCGGGCGCGCCGCCCTCGTCGACCAGCAGATGCGAAAGACGCTCACGCGCGCCCGGGGAATATGCGGCAATGACGACCTGACTTTCGGCGCTTCGTGCATCAATATGGTCCGCTAAAGCACCGAAAAGAGCGGTATTTTCGGATTGACGCTCTGGCGCGAAGTTCCGACCTATCCGCCCGCCCGCATCACTCATCCCCGGGCCCGAGGCCTGCGGCAACGCCGAAAACTCGCGCACATCGCGCCCCAAAACCGCGCCGGCAAGGGCCGTTTCGTCCAGATACAACAGGTCCGGCGGACAGGGCTTGTATACCGTGTCCAACCGGGATTTTGCCCCCAGCGCTTCGGTGCGGTTGGCATATTGCGTGGCGATCTGCGCCTGCCGCTCGGCCAGCGCGGCATCGAAGGTTTCGGCCAGACACACCCGCGCATCGGGCAGATAGTCAAACAGCGTTTCCATTTTCACGTGAAAATAGGGGGCCCAATGTTCCATGCCCTGATGTTTGCGCCCGGCGCTGACGGCGGCATAAAGCGGATCGTCGCTGCCCGCCGCACCGAATTCGTGACGGTAATTCTGTCGAAACCGCCGGATCGCATCAGCGTCCAGAATGATCTCGGAAACCGGGGCCAGTTCCACCCGGTCCAGCCGCTGGGTGGTGCGCTGGGTTTCGGGGTCGAAACGGCGCGCCGCATCCAGCACGTCGCCGAACAGGTCCAGCCGCACCGGTCCGCTTTGCCCCGGCGGAAACAGGTCGATCAGCCCGCCCCGGACCGCGTAATCGCCCGGCTCCAGCACCGTTGGCGCCCGCGAAAACCCCATGCGCGTCAAGAATTCGCGCAAGCCCGCCTCGTCGATCTGCTTGCCGACCTCGGCGGTAAAGCTGGCGGTTTTCAGGAGTTCACGCGCCGGGACAAGCTGCGTTGCCGCGTTGAGCGTGGTCAGCAACAGAAACCGCCCCCCGAACCCCTGTGCCAGCATCGCCAGCACGGCCATCCGTGCCGCCGAAACGTTCTGGTTCGGCGATATGCGGTCATAGGGCAGGCAATCCCACGCCGGAAAGGCAAAAACCGGCAGGTCGGGTGCGAAAAACGCGACGGCGCGGCGGGTTTCTTCCAGACGCTTGTCATCCAGCGCAATGTAAATCACCGGCGCATCGGCGTTGGCTACAAGGTCCGCCAGCAGACGCCCGTCAAAACCGGGCGGGGCGCCGCCGACCCGTTTGGATGAAATGGAAGCGGGCCTGGGCATCGGGCGTGCCTAAAGCACCGTCGCGCTGAGATTGTGCCACATGCCCCAGAACGCGGTGATGAAAATGGAGATCAGCCCCACCACCTGATTGAGAAACCGCTGGCGTGCAAGATGCTGGCGCAGCGCCTGCCCGTAGGTGCCAAGGGCCCGGATGCGGCGCGCGCTCCTGACCGACAGCAGCGCCACCAACGTCAGCGGCCCGGCCAGCAGAAACACCGCTTGCGCGATCTCGATCTTGTACCAGAACCCCAGCAGCGCCAGCACGCTGAGCAGGAAAAACAACATTCCGACCACCCATATGCCGGAAAGATCCATGATGTGGATCAAGCGGTTGCAATTCACGCGCACCAGCGTCTCCAGATCGTCCTGCGCCTGCCCGCCCTCGCTACGGCGCGCCCGGCTTACCGCGTCAAACGGAACGCCCAGAGTCCAGTGCGCGGTCGAGGACCAGACCACGGCCACCACGATCCAATACCAGATCGAGGTAAAGGACCGCATATCGATCACTTCGATGACGCCTGTATACCAATCCAAGGTTCGACCCTTACGTTTCCGGCATTTCGCCGCACCCTAGCCATTGCGCCGGGGATTGCCACAGAGAATTCGCCAATTGCCTTGTGAATCCCGCATTTGCCATGCCAAGTAGAGCGGAATTCGCCAAAGGACAAGCCAATGCGCCCGACGATCGCCCCGTTCCCGCTGGCCCGCTCGCGCCGCTTGCGCCGCAATGGCGCGCTGCGCGACCTGGTGCGCGAAAACGCCCTGTCCGCCAAAGATCTGATCTGGCCGATCTTTGTGCGCGAGGGTGAAAATGCGCGCGAGCCGGTGCCCTCGATGCCCGGTGTGGAGCGCCTGAGCATCGACAACGCCGTTGCCGCGGCCGAGACGGCGGCGCAACTGGGTATCCCGGCAATGGCGCTGTTTCCCTATACCGACGCGGACAAAAAGACCCACGATTGCGCCGAAGCGTTCAACCCCGAGAACCTGGTCAACCGTGCGACCCGCGCCATCAAGGCCGCCGTGCCCGATGTCGCGGTGATGCTGGACGTGGCGCTGGACCCCTATAACGCCGATGGCCATGACGGACTGGTGCGCGATGGCGTGGTGCTGAACGACGAAACCCTTGGCGTGCTGGAGCAACAGGCGCTGGTGCAGGCCGAAGCCGGCGCCGATATTCTGGGCCCCAGCGACATGATGGACGGGCGCATCGGCGTGATCCGCCGCGCGCTGGAAGGGCACGAATATCCCGACACGCTGATCATGGCCTATTCGGCCAAATATGCCTCGGGCTTTTACGGCCCGTTCCGTGATGCGGTCGGGGCCAGCGGCGCGCTGAGGGGCGACAAGAAAACCTATCAGATGGACGCCGCCAACAGCGACGAGGCGCTGCGCGAAGCCGCCCGCGACATTGCCGAGGGTGCGGACATGGTGATGGTCAAGCCGGGGATGCCCTATCTGGACGTCTGCCAGCGGGTCAGCGCGGAACTTGGGGTGCCCACGTTCGCCTATCAGGTGTCGGGCGAATACGCGATGCTGAGCGCCGCCGCCGCCAATGGCTGGCTGGAAGGCGACGCCGTGATGATGGAAAGCCTTCTGGCATTCAAACGCGCGGGATGCGCCGGAATTCTGACCTATTTCGCACCGCGTGCCGCGACGATTCTGGCGGGCTGAAAACCGCCGGTTCCCGATGATTGGACCCGTGACAGGGACCGATTAATCGCCTATACTTTGCGTCGATCCGGCACCTAAGACCGAGATAGAGCAGTTATTGAGGGCAACCCCATGCACAATTGGACCCGCCGCGCCTTTCTGGCCGGTGCCGGAACCTCCGTCGCGGCCTGCGGCAATGGCATCGGCAGCAATCGCGGTGCGCGCATCGACTATCGCGTCGAACTGGCAATGCAGCAGATGTTTGACGAAATTTCGGGTTCGCGCGATCTGGCGGACCGGGCGGCGGGTATGCTGGTCATGCCGACGGTCACCAAGGCCGGTTTCGGTCTGGGCGGCGCCTATGGCGAGGGCAGCCTTCTGATCGGCAACACGCCGGTCGATTACTATTCGGTCGCGCAGGGCAGTTACGGCTTTCAGCTTGGCCTGCAGCAATACGCGCATACCTTGTTTTTCATGAACCAGTCCGCGCTGGCCGATTTCCGGTCCTCTGCCGGCTGGCAGGTGGGGGCGGATGCGGAATACGTGTTCAAGGACAAGGGCGATTCGCTGAGCGTCGACACCACGCAGTTGCGCTCGCCGGTGATCGCCGTGATCTATGGCCGCGCCGGCCTGATCGTCGGCGCGACGCTGGAAGGCACCAAGTATTCGCGCGTCATTCGCTAGGGCGCGACGGTTCTTTTGACCGAATTCTGTTTTCACGGCTTTCCGGCGAAGGGCACGCACGCAGCCTGTGACGTTTCTGGGCCATGCCACGGTGCTTCTG
>Ga0114932_10000362_pt1 | contig 54002 bp, 55 predicted proteins | sample 2SBtaG_2_FD_87286 | JGI IMG/M metagenome (GOLD analysis project Ga0114932, IMG submission 87286) | Deep subsurface microbial communities from Kolumbo volcano to uncover new lineages of life (NeLLi) - 2SBTROV12_ACTIVE470 metaG | ecosystem: Environmental > Aquatic > Marine > Volcanic ...
ACTGCCGAACCATTCCCAGGAATCCATTATTCATGATTGCCATTTTGACAGGTAAGTTTTCATCGACCATAGTGGCAATTTCTTGATTGGTCATTTGAAATCCTCCATCACCACAAATTGTCCAAACTGTTCTATTTGGTTCTGCAACTTGAGCTCCTAATGCGGCAGGAACTTCAAAACCCATCGTACCTAGACCACCAGAAGTGATTAGCTGACGTGGCCTTGAAATATTCATTAGTTGTGCAGCCCACATTTGGTGTTGTCCGACGCCTGTTACTACAACTCCTTCATTCCCAATTTTTTCTGCTATTCGTGATTCAATGTACTGAGGCGTTAGCTCATCGACCTCCGGTACTTTAAATGAATCTTTATGATCTCTACGTAATTCATCGATCCAATGTATCCAATCAATGTGTGATAATGGCTCGAATTGTGTAATTAGTATTTTTAATACTTCACGGACATTACCTACAATTGGCGTAGTAGTGATTATATTTTTGTTATGTTCTGCTGGATCTATGTCTACGTGGATGACATTTGCAGTAGGATTGAGGTCGGCGAATCGACCTAATGCACGATCATCCATACGCATGCCTAAACCTATAATTAGGTCTGCATTTGATGCAGCGTGATTGGCCCAATAAGATCCGTGCATTCCCATCATTCCATAAGAGAGAACATGATCTTGAGGGATTGATCCAAGACCTAACAAAGTATTGAGAACTGGTGTCCCTGATTTTTCAGCAAATTCTATTAATTCCCTAGATGCATCTGCTTGGATGATACCATGACCTGCAAAAATAATTGGTCGTTCAGCTCTACGAATTAGCTGGACTGCACTCTGGATTTCATCTTCATTGATTGAAGGAAAAGGTTCGTAACCTCTGATAGAAATTTGCTCTGGCCATTCAAAGTCAGCTTCTTCGATAAACACATCTTTGGGAATATCGATATGTACTGGCCCTGGTCGGCCAGTCGTAGCAATATAAGCTGCTTCAGCGAAAGTAGGTGCGATGTCTTCAGCTCGCATTACGAGATAATTATGTTTAGTAATTGGCATTGTAATACCAGTAATATCTGCTTCTTGGAAACCATCTCTTCCCAAAAGATTTCGGGCTACATTTCCAGTTATGAATAGTACGGGGATACTATCCATCATGGCGTCAGTTATAGCTGTAACGAGATTGGTTGCTCCGGGCCCTGAGGTAGCTAAAGCACAACCTAATTTTCCTGAGGCTTTTGCATACCCTTCAGCGGCATGTCCAGCACCTTGTTCATGTCGAGCTAAAATATGGCGTACTTCAGGATGTGAAGGCCATCGATCATATAGTGGAAGAACTACACCGCCTGGATACCCGAAGACAGTATCGATACCAATTTTTTTGAGTGATTCAAGGACTATATCTGCTCCGGTTATTTTCTTCATTTTGTTCTTCCTGTGAATTTCATTGATTTTTTTATTTGCAAGACAAACCACCCTTGCGGGTTTTTTAGGCGACACTGCTCGTCAGGTGGACGACAGTATCGCCTATGTAAGGACTAGTAAGACGTTAGAAGGCACCAATAAGCTCAGGCCAGATAAGACCACGGAACGGTCAACGCTTATTGATGTGTTGTTCTGCATAGTCCTAATAGTATCATCAGGATTCGCACAATAAGTCAACTAGTTATGGTGACTTATTGGTAAATTTTAAAATTACCTTTTCCAAAATTGAGAATAATTACCTGACTGAAGAGTCTGCCTGTCGTAGCATCTAATTATGGATAAAGAAGTGATTGTAATTGGTGCTGGTCCTGCTGGTTCTACTGCTGCTCGTGAGATATCTTCTTTGGGCTGGGATGTTCTTCTTTTAGACAAGTCTCGTTTTCCTCGGGATAAGCCCTGTGGTGGTGGTGTTACAGTTCGGACAGATGAACTTTTGCCTTTTTCACTTGATCCTGTGATTGAAGATATAGTCTATGGCGCCCATTTGCGATTGCGTGACAGTCGAATTATTACTAGACATACTTCTAAACCTATAACATACATGACCCAACGGACTCGTTTGGATTCCTTTCTTGTAGAACAAGCACAAAAGTCGGGTGTTGAATTTCGTGATGGTGTTGCAGTAACTCGTGTAAGAAGGTTATCTCAAAATAAATTTGAAGTAACTGATCGTCATGGAGACAAATATACATCTAGCGTGCTGATCGGTGCCGATGGAGCAAATGGAATTGTGTCGAAAAATTTGGGGTATGAAAATCCTATTGAACGCGCAATAGCTATTGAAGGTAATATACCTTTTCCTGATGGTATACCTGAAGAATATAAAGGAATGGTTGGACTGAATTTTGGTTTAGTTAAAGGTGGTTATGGGTGGATTTTCCCTAAGGAAAATCATCTTAATATTGGTATTGGAGGTTGGAAGATTAATGTTGGAAATTCATTAAGATCTAACTTGGAAGAATTATGTGAAGTATACGGATTTGATTTTTCAAAACTTGAACAAATTCGAGGTCATCATTTGCCATTAATTCGTCCAGGTACATTGGTAAGCGCGGGAGGCTCAGCTGTTATAGGTGATGCTGCTGGGTTTGTAGATCCTTTATCGGGAGAAGGGATTTATGGTGCGATTGCCTCTGCAGTCTCCATTGCCCCCTCAGTAAATAGTTTCTTACAAGGGCAATCATCAGATTTGGATAACTATCATCTTTCGATTGCAGATTCGATTATTCCTGATATTGAAAAATCTAGAGCATTAATGGAGATTTTTCATGTTTTACCAGATCCTTTTGTCTGGCTTCTACAACATTCTAATCGTTTTTGGGATCCTGCCGGATCATTAATAAGAGGTGAGACAACATATTCTGAGATTGTGAATCGTTTTGGCAAAATACTTGGATCAAGTTTAATTCCAATTTCTAAGTTTGCACAATTAGTAACTGGTCGAAAAAATCAATTGCGTTCTCCTGATTGCCAATAGTAGTAAATACGCTCGAATAATCCGATTTCTAGTATAGATTTATTGCTTCAATCTCTATCGCTTTGCATTCTGATGCACTCATTGGTTGATAGCTAATTGCAGTTGAAAAATTGTCTTGTATACGAGAGGAATATCTTGCACCTGGTATGGCTACAGAAATATTTGGGTTTGTAAGAACATATCGAAGTAGATTTGCTGGTGTTAGAAGGCCTTGATAACCCTCTTCAACAGCAGTTCTTAATGCACTCATTCTCCCAGATCCACCTAAAGGTCTCATTACTATAACGCCAATATCATTTTTTGCCGCCACTTCAATAATTGAAGCTGTTGAAGGATAGAACGCAGAATATTCAATCATGATAGTGTCAAAAATATTTGATTGAATAATTTCAGTTAAAAGATCAGAGTTATGGCATGAAACTCCAAGGTGTTTAATTAATCCTCGATGCTTTGCAATTTTTAGACCGGTAATAGCACCATTTTCTTCGTCATTAACTTCTGACCATGCATCAAAAGTTGATATGTCGTGTAGTTGATATAGAGGTATTTCACTTAATCCGAGTGTAGCAAGAGATCTGTCTATATCGTGTTGGCTTCCGTTTGCTGTATGGCTGAAAGTTTTTGAGGTTATATTGAAGTCGCTGTTTGGATTGTTGCGTAAATGCTGTCCTAGGAGAAATTCACTTCCAGAGTATTCTCGTGCAGTATCTATAAAATTGATCCCTACATCTTTGGCTTTATCGATAGTTTCATGGCTTTCTTTAGATGTAGGCGTGTCCATAGCGCCTAACCCTAATTCAGTTACGAAAAGATTAGTACGTCCTAAACGCCTTTTTCTGATCGATTTCATAGATGGATCCTAATTCGATAGTTATGTTGACATCATGATTGCAATAACAAAACTCAAATTTATGATTATTGTTGTTAATAAAAACAAATAAGAAACAAACTTTGTAGTTTTATATAAGAAAAATGCTATAGCTAGGTTGGAAAGAAATATAATTGAAGCTGCTTGTGGTAGAACAAATAGCGAATTTTTCGATCTAAAACTTATGATTTCATTCTGAATGTAGAAGGGGAAATGCACATTTATTTGATTGGGCAAATTTTGAAATTGAATTGCAAAGAAAAGCCACATTAGGATTCCGGTTAAAAATGACAATGTTAGGAGGTGACGAAGGTGTATATCTATACTGAGAGATCCCCAAAAACTTGGTATTCGTTGTGCGTGCGATTCCAGAGAGATTAATGCTCCTAAATTTTTTCTGATCTGAACTTCTTGAGCAAATTTTCTAGGATTTTCAATACTTATACCATATGTATTTTTTTCAGTTACGAGATAAATAACTTTATCTGATTGTTTCTCTGTTAAGTAACATTGGATATTACCTAGAGTTGCTAGTTTGCCGTTACCAATGTAATTTCCTGGCCAAGAAACCCCACTAATTTTTGGCAATCCCGCTGATGAAGCAGGAATTATACTGTTAATTGAGTTGAGGGAAATAATTTGCATGGTTCCACCCCACTTGATAACTATACCGTTTCGATCCAATGAATATTCCATTGTTGCTAAAGAATAGTTCCATTTGGCAAAAAGAATGGCGATACATCCCATGCAAAAAGCAAATGATGAAAAAATTATTGTAATAACTGAAAAATTTTCAGATACTGCGAAATTAATAAATAGAATAGTAATGCCGACAGACCATAGAGTGAGGCACGTACCAACTGTTAATCCTAAAGTGCGTGGTGGATGAAAAGTCATTACTCTAAATACCTAATTAATATAAAAGTACAATTTCCAATATCTATTTAGGATAAATTGGGTCTAACCAATCCTGATAATCAGCAAGTTCTCCAGTAACAATTTGAAAATAAGTATCTTGTAATTTTTTGCTGATTGGTCCTGGTTTGCCTGAGCCTACGGGGACACGATCTACTTCAGTAACAGGCGTTACATGCGCTGCAGTTCCAGTCATTAAGACTTCTTCAGCAATATATAACTCACTACGATCTATTGATCGTCTGACTATGGGAAGGTTTAAGTCTTTTTGTGCTACGGAAAGTACGGTTTCAAGAGTGATTCCTTCGAGAATATTATCTTGTGGTGGTGGAGTAATAATTGTGCCACCTTTTATCATTACTATATTTTCCCCTGATCCTTCAGAAATATGTCCATCGACATTCAACATGATAGCTTCATCGAAGCCATTAAGTTGTGCTTCAGTTTTTGCCATTGCATTATTGACGTATAAGCCATTAACTTTTGCTCTTGCGGGAATCATTGTGTCGTCAATCCTTCTCCATGAGGATGTCATGCAACGTGCACCAATTTCTGTATCAAGATATGCACCGAAAGGTGTTACAAAGAGTAAGAAATCATCCTCAAGGTCATGCATACGCACCCCTACAGCTTCTGATGATTTGTAAACCATAGGACGAATATAGACATCTTCCGTATATCCATTTTTTAAAGCTAATTCGTGAGTGATTTTGACTAACTCATCATCAGAATAATTGAGCTGCATTCGCATAATTTTCGCACTTTGGCGAAGTCGTTCAATATGTTCCCTTGGTCTAAAAAGGTAAAGTTGCTCTTGTGAGTGATTCCAATTACCACGTATGCCTTCAAAGACAGCAGTTCCATAGTTGAATGCATGTGTCATTATGCCAATTTTGGCATTTTCCATAGGAATGAATTCGCCTTGAAAAAAAGCTGTCGGTGTGGGCATAGTTTACTCCTAAATACAATCTTATCGTATGGCATTTCACTAGAGATTGAAATGAATCATAGAATGGTGTTTGTTTGAACGGCAACTGATTTTAATACATATCTATAAATTTTATAGAAAAAAAAACTAGATTATGCTAGTGATTCAATGGCGGTGAATAAAGGATTAAGTAATGAATCAAAATGCAAATACTAAATATTCAATTGGATCAGTTCATTTTAATGTAGTAAGTGATGGAGTCTACTGGTATGACGCTGGAGCAATATTTGGAGTTGTTCCTAGAATAATGTGGGAAAGACAACAAAAACAATTGGATGTAAGTTACAGGATGCCGCTTGGTCTAAATTGTATAGTATTGAAATCTGAAGGAAAAACCATATTGATAGAATCGGGGATTGGTGGAAAACCAGAAGATCGTTTAGCTGCATCTCCTTTAGAACAGGGAAATTTAATTGACTCTTTGAAACAAATTGATATTGCCCCTGAAGATATAGATATTGTAATTAATACTCATTTACATGCAGATCATTGTGGTTGGAATACTAGAGTTAGTGATAAAAATGATTTACTTGAACCTACTTTTCGCAATGCAACATACCTTATAAGTAGTCAAGAATGGGAAGATGCTACGAATCCTAATGAAAGAACGCGGGCGACATATTTATCTCGAAATTTAGATCCGATTATTGATCAATTAGAATTAATCGATCCAGAAAAAGAACATCTAGTGACAAACGAAATCGTATTTGTCCCTACCCCGGGGCATACTGCAGGTCATGGTACAGTTGTGGTTCGTTCAGGGCAGGAGTGGGGTGTCTATGTTGGTGATATGGCCCAGCATAAGTCACAATTAGAAAGGACAGCATGGGCTTCGGGATTAGATATCCTTCCTTTGATTTCAATGGAAACTAAAAAGGCACTTATGGAAAAATGTATTGAAGATGAGGCGTTAATAATTTTTTGCCACGGCGAATTCCCTGGTGTTGGCCGGATGACACGTACTTTAAATGGGTATAGAAAATGGGTAGATGTTGCTCCTGTATAACTTTCGATTTAAAAATTATTTATTAGAGGTTGGTTTTGAATAAGAATAACGATCAGTTAAAAAACTGGATTCCTTTGTTAAAAAAAGAGGATTTTTCTGAGGAAGAAATTGTTCAAACTAATCGTTTGGCATTAGCCCATGTGTACATGAAGCATCAATGGCATCCTGCACCAGTACATAACTTCACTGTCCCTTTATGGTTTCAGGGTGTTTATGATGAACAGAGAGCTGCACGGCAGCAAGCAGTTATTTTTGATCGATCGCATTTAGGGAGGTTTTACGTTGTTGGTGAAAAGTCTGCGGAAGTTTTAGATAGTATTTTTGCCACTTCGGTTAAAGATATTCCTGAAGGCCAACTAAAGCGTGTTTTAGTTTGTCATCCTAACGGTGTACTTTTAGATATCCCGACAGTTTTCCACCTGAGCTACGGTAGGTGGCTGGTTGTATCTGGACCAAAAACTCAGTCACATTTACTTGGTATGGTAGGCGAAATAGTGGATCAACGAGCTTTAGAAAAAGATGTAATTATTTCAGATAGAATCTCTGATAGTGTTCTTTTTTCTGTTCAGGGTCCTGAATCAGAAAAACTTTTGGAAGGTGTTGTAGGAATAACAATTCCTAAAGCAGTCCCCAGAGACGAGGTACATGAAATTTTGTTGGGTGGTTACCGGGCATTAATTGCACGCACCTCTCAGATTAACGAGGACGGATATTGGTTTTTACTTTCACCTGAGGTAGGTGAGCATTTTTTTGACAATGCTGTCACGATGGGTATCATTCCTGCTGGTTTGGCTGCGCATGATGCATTACGTATTGAAGCAGGGTTTCTTGAAGCTCCATATGAGACTCCTGCACCTGTCACTCCTCTTGAAGCTGATTTACAAAAACTAGTCAATTTCCATGAACGAGATTTCCCCGGGGTTGATGTCTTGTTAAATGCTCAGAATGATACTCCTGAAAGATTAATTCGTGGTATTAAGGTTTTAGGACAAGGTGTTGCTCATCGTGGGGATAGAATTTTCTCAGAGAATAATAATATAGGTGCTTTGGTAAATGCTGCTTATTCTGCACAGCTAAATGCAAGTATAGGTTTAGCTTATTTGCAGCCAAATCTTCGTAAAGTGTCCGTGCAGATTTCTGATCACCAAATTGATGCTGAGGTTATAGATTTACCTTTTTATAAAAATAATTAGATGGGATTGAATATAATTTTCTGTACTAATTAGGAGTGTAAATGGATATTCAAGATTGGCTAGATGTTATTTATCCCGAAGTTAGCCCAGATCTTGATCCACGTGCACCATTTATTGCGCATATAAAAACAAGAACACCAGAGCATAACCCACCTCTATTTTGGTTAGGTTGTGCTTTAGATGAAATTTCAGCAACGAATGAAATGGATACTTTTATAAAAAAAGCTCGAAATGCGATAGGTGATCTGCATGACTTTAGTTGGTCTAATGAACAAGCTTGTTTAGATGTATTTTCACAAGCATGTGCATTTGCTTGGGCATCTAAAAATCTATCTAAACCTCAATTTATGGAACAAAGAAATGGTGAATATGCTTGTATTTTTGTACCTGATTATAATGCAACGATTGTCCCAAAACGTATTAGACATGTAAGACATTTTAAAGATATTGTCGAAGATATTAGTAGTTTTGTTAATGATGTCCAACATTTATTTACGGATGAATACACTAAAATTGGTTATTTAGATACATACTTAAACTTGGATTGGTATGCTCAGGATCTAGGATACAGGCTAGAATTAACAGAACCTTTGGTTGCGACGTTAAAGAACTTCACAGGCGATCAAGACTTACGTTTTGTACTTACTCGACCTTTTCAATGGGGTAATCCTGTTGCGAGTTGGTATTGAGGTGATGCATGTTTGAATTAACGGATCTGTTACGTGCCGTTATTATGGGTATCATTCAGGCAGTAACAGAATTCTTACCTGTTTCATCATCAGGGCATCTTGTCGTAATGAGAGAGTTTGTGCATTTTGATGAACAAAATAACTCACTTACCTTTGATGTTGCTTTGCATGTCGGAACATCAGTTGCGGTTATTTTGTTCTTTTGGAGAGATTGGCAGAATATTTTCCACTCTGCTTTTTATGACATTGCGGACCATGGCCTTTTACTTAGAAAATGGAATGTTCATTCCCTACTACTAATTTGGATAATAATAGCTACAATTCCTGTTGTAGTAGTTGGATTTATTTTTCAGGATTTAATTGAACAAAATTTGCGTCAACCCCTAGTCGTGGGTGTTTCTTTGATCGTTTTTGGTTTATTGATTGGGCTTATGGATCGCTTAGGAGAGAGTAGAAAGAAATTAGAGGATATCCATCTAAGTAATGCACTTTGGATAGGTATTTTCCAAGCAATAAGTTTTATTCCAGGTGTTTCTAGATCAGGGATGACGATTGGCGCAGCTCGAATATTGGGTTTTGATCGTGTCAATGCTGCACGATTTTCCTTTTTGTTGTCTACCCCCGCAGTAATAGGAGCAAGTTTATTAAGATTTTTTGAAACCCAGCAAAATAATGAATCTATAAATTTGTCGGTTTTAATTGCTGGCAGTTTAATTTCTTGTCTTGTTGGTATTATTGTTATTCGATTTTTATTGCGATATTTGCAAAATGGAACGTTATGGCCTTTTGTTTGGTATAGAATTGTTCTTGGCTTATTAGTTATTGCATATACCATGAGTTAATGGCCGAAGGTGTTAATAGTTTTAAAGTAGGGAAATATTATGACGGTATTAGATCAATTTCAGCTTGAGGGTAAAGTAGCCATCGTGACAGGCTCCGGTAGTAATTTGGGCCGAGAAATGGCACTTGCTTTGGCTACAGCTGGTTCGAATATTGTAGGTGTTGGTAGAAGGACTGAACCTTTAGAAGAAACAGCAGAAATGGTTAGAGAGAAGGGGCAAGAATTTTTGTCTTTACCAACTGATGTTACTGATTCAAGTGCGGTGCATACGATGGTTCAATCGGCAATATCGCATTTTGGGCAAATAGATATTTTGATAAATAATGCGGGAGGTGGTGGAGCCGGTCGCGGTAAGACATTACCTGAACTTACTGATGAAGATTGGCATTCAGGAATGGATGTAAATTTATCTTCTGCATTTTTTTGTTCTCGTTCAATAATTGAACATATGGTGGACCATCGATCAGGACGAATAATTAACGTCGCCTCTGGATGGGGCTATCGCGGGGGAAGAAATCAGTTTATGTATCCCATTGCAAAAGCCGGGATAATATCACTAACTAAATGCTTAGCGATGACATACGCACGTGATGGTATTCGTGTTTCATGTATTGCCCCAGGTGCATTTCCTCATGAATTAGGTCCCGAAACTGAAGTGCGTGGTCAAATGCAAGCTGCGGGAAGATTTGGATTTATGAATGAAATGGGACCTCTCGCTGTGTTTTTAGCTTCAGAAGCTTCAGAGTATTTGTCTGGTGAAACAGTATTAATTGATGGTGGTGCTATTGCTGCTGGTGTGACTCCAGCAGGTATTGCTCCAAGTCAATAGACACTTGTATCGGAAATATATTAATTATGGATTTAGAAAGGACATATTATGTTTAGTTTAGAAGGTAAGCATTGTCTTGTGACAGGTGCTATCAGTCCTTTGCAACGAGCATTTGCAGTGGGATTAGCAGAAGCTGGAGCCAATGTATCCTTAACAACTGCTTCAGATAACGAAGATCAAGAAGTAATGGCTAATTCAATTCTAAATGAATGCTGGTCAATTGGAGTAACTGGAAAAGCACTTAAGGTTGATTTAACAAATGAAGCTCAGTTAGATCAAAAGATTGTAGAACTTGAAACAAGCATTGGACCTATTGATGTTTTGGTTAATGCTACTCATACAGCAGTCATTAAACCTTTTTTAGAATTTTCAACGGATGAAGCTAATGATCTTTTTTCAAACAATGTGCAGAGCACTTTAATACCAACTTCAGTGATAGGTAGAAAGATGCTTGCTCGTGGAAAAGGCAAGGTCATTAATGTGGTTTCTATTTTGGCAGATAGAGGCGTTCCAAATTGTGCAGTTTTTTCTGCTACCCAAGGATCGATCTTAGGTTTTACAAGATCGTTAGGTATCGAATGGATTAGGCAAGGAGTAACAGTTAATGCACTTGGATTAGGTTTTTATAGTGATTTACCTGGTCCTCAGCAAGATGATGCTTTACGAGAAATTTTAGAAAAATATATCCCTGTTCGTCGGTTAGGTACATCTACAGATCTACAAGGTACGCTGGTTTATTTGTCTTCTGATAGTAGTGATTTTGTGGATTCAGAGATGATAGTGGTCGATGGTGCGATAAGTGTTCATGCATGAATTAATTGATGATTTTGGATACTAGTAAAGAATTTTTCATGAGACATATTCTTGGCACTCCTGGTCCAGAGTGGTCTGGTGATGGTTCTTTGTCTGGAGAAGATCCTTCTGACATTCAATTTTTATCTGACGACAACTATAAACCAGATTTAGCAAACTCATCAGGTTTGTATCCTCTTGCGCCCTTCCGTCGGAGGCTTGTGGCCTTTCTTATTGATGAACTTTTAGTAATGTCTTTACTTTTTATTGTCTGGATTATATTGGCAGTTGTGTTTCGTTATGAATCTCCAATAGTTGCTACACAGGTAACGGCTGCCTCATCATTATTGCGTATTGGCTATGGTTGTATTTTCAATCCTCGTGGATGGTCTCCTGGTAAAAGATATGTCGGACTCAGAATAGTCCGAGAAGATGGTTTACCTCCTGGATTGACTTATGGTCTCATCAGAACCGCAGGTGCATTTGTTAGTCGTAACATTTTTTTACTAGGTTATTTGTGGGCAAAATGGGATCGTAAATCTCAAACGCTTCATGACAAACTTTCAGGAACATATGTTGTGTCAATTTCTCAAGAATTAATAGTTACTGATATAGAAGATCATTCTCAAAGGTAGTCATTATTCCCATGGTAACGATCGCGGTTTTAAGATTTGTCTAACTGATCCATCCGTAACAAGTAATATGAGGTCTAAGTTGCCATAAAGTTGAGGGTTCATGCTCTTTAGCGAGGTGGTGAATAGTTCATCCTTCATATGTGTAACACTAGTTAAAAGAATTAATAAAGACAAATCTGTAGATTCAGCCGTTACTTGTTTGGAGGCTCGAGCGATTTGTTGGCGTAGCTCTCTACGAATATATGATCCTTCAATTAAATCAATTTGAGGGGGAGTGCTAATGACAGAAATACCTTCTGGTGCTTCAGTTTGTAGCCGTGAGACGACCCAATAATCATGCACTGGAATAATTGTTAATTCTTCTACTTTTAGCATGCTGGCTTTATCCCTTATTTGAGACAAAATCACATCAAGTTCTGCACTTTCATCAGGAGTTCTATATATTTCTCGAGAATCGAGATGGAATGCTCCCTCAATCCCTTCAGAAATTGTTGTCCATTCGTTAGATAAGCCACCAGTTACCGAAACATATGCTCCATCATTTTCTAATTTGGCTAGTTTGACTGAAGTGGGAATTCTTACTTCACGTCGCTCACCTGGAGAAAGATGCTTTATTCCATTTAACAGTGTTGTATTGAGGTCAGGATTTGATAATGCACGATCGTTAATATTTACTCGAGGAGGAATCCAAATATTATAACCACCATCATCTTCTATTTCTGTGTTCAGTAAATTTGCATAATCATCAATTGAATTTACATAATCATCATTTCCCCACAATTTAGCAATAGTGACACCAACACTAAAATTTCTTTGCTTAAGAATCGCATCATGTATTTCAGATTTTTCATCGAGAATATGAAAAGTACGAAAATAGTGATGGCTCATCCATCCAGCAGCCATGTATAGTGCAGATGTTTCTGGAGATAGTGTTGTAATGGATTAGTCCTTTATGAATTGTCTTTTGCGGCTAAGCGTTCATCTCTTCTATTTAACGCTGGCTCTAATCCATTGTTAAGAAATTGGAAGATTACTGACACATTAAAGCCTAAAAATCCAAATACCCCAACCCACTTTAGTAGTGTGTAATAGATATTAGAAGTGTTTTCAAGCTGTTGAAAAGTTAGTACAGCAATGACAGAAAGGACTATTAGTAACAAAGAGACAAAGATCATAGCCCATTTATGAATAAATCGACTGAAAGCAGCTAAAAGACCTGCACCGATAGCTATATTACCCGCTAACATTCCTAACAATGGTGTGCCATGATGGTCCCAAATTTCGTAAGAAGCTAAAATTAGAAGCATCATTCCAGCGGGAGCTAGGATGGCAAAAATTATTCCAGGTAGATCGCTTCGATGAAATCTCATATCTGTCCTCTTTCCTGAGATTCATATTACCTGAATATCCTCATTATTCCGAAGAATCAGATGATAGAAGTTGTTAACATAATAATTTTGATATTAGGTATCTTATTTTTGATAATACTCAGTATGATGTCATATAAGATAATAAAAGTTTTATCGGTCAGGATTGCATGTGTCTATAAATATTACCTATGAAGATCACATTGCTATAATCTCTTTGGAATTAACAGAAGATTGCTTTGATTGGGAATCCTTAAGTGAGTTAATTGAACACGCTTCAGCTATTAATATGGATGTAGAGAATATATATGCTGTAGTAATTCATTCTCTGAATTCTTCATTTGCTAAAGGATGGTCACATGAAATACTTAATATGACGTCTGAAGATCAGATTGCTATCGGATCAGCATTTACTGCAATTGCTAATATCAAACAGCCAGTAATTGTTGCTATGTCTGGTTCTATTTTCAGTGCTGGTTTAGAACTGGCACTTTCGTGTGATATACGAATTGCTGCTACTAATTCAGTATTTGCATTTCCCGAAACTAGGATGGGCTATGTTCCTTTAGCTGGTGCTACACAACGTTTGCCACGAGCAATAGGTAGGTCCAACGCCTTACGTATGCTACTCACAGGAGAGCAAATCAATGCAGATGAAGCATTACGTATTGGTTTAGTTTCTGAACTAATTGATGAAGAGAGATTAGATTTAAAGGCTAAGGAGATTGCTGAAATTATTGCTTCACGTGGACCTATCGCTACTCGTTTCGCTAAAGAAGCGATACTTCGCGGAAGTGAAATTGGTCTATCAGAAGGTCTTCAAACCGAATTAGATTTGACTGTGATTTTACAAACTACTGAAGATCGTGCTGAAGGTGTAGCGGCCTTCATGGAAAAAAGAGATCCTGTATTTAAAAACAGATAGTGATAAAGTTACGTTTTGATTTTGAGAGGAATAAAAAATGAATGTGATATTGAATTCTGATGATGCGCACATTTTGGTCACTTTAGTGAGTGCGCAAATATTGGATCATGTTGATTTGTCTCCAAAAGGTCGCAAATTAATCGAAGAGTGGAGGCGTGACAGAAATTTAGGTACTAGTGCGATGGATGATTTCACAGTTTTCCTAAATGAGCGTATTGGTAATTATGTAGATGAGCGTACGACCAGAATGATGCGAACAAAAGGTAAAGTAAAAGTTTCTGAGACGGGGCGTTGGTCATGAAAGTAGAATTTACAGTAGAAGAGTCGACGACAATGTTTGATGCTGTTGTAGATAAGATTGTAGAGATAAATCTTAGCAAGCAGGATAAAGCTACGATTCGTAGATGGCGAACCGAAATGTCTCCAGGATCGCATGCGATGCAGCTTTTAGGTGACAAGATTAACGCTGAATTAGAACGTGAACACACACGCAGTGAAGTAAGTGCGATTAAGAAACCTGATTGGGCTTCCTAGTTTACTAATCTGTGGAGGTCGTTTTGCCTAATTTTATCGATGCAGAGCGTCAGGAGGACGTATTAATCTTAAGGCTTAATCGCCCTGAAAGTTTGAATGCTCTAAATACGACAATGCGTGATGAGTTGTGGCAGTATCTATTGCTAATCAGGGACGATGTCTCCATTAAATCTGCTGTTTTGTATGGTGCCGGTGATAGAGCATTTTCTGCAGGTGCTGATATAACAGAATTTGGTACTGCACCTTCTATAATATCAGCACGGTCAGCCAGAGAAAATCGTGATTTATGGAATTTGATGCAATCTCTTGATACTCCACTAGTTGTAGCGCTTCAAGGATTTTCATTTGGTGCCGGTCTGGAGATGGCTTTATATTGTGATTTGCGTGTTGCAGAATACAATGCCTCTTTTGCCTTGCCTGAAGTGAAGTTGGGCTACATTCCATCGGCCGGTGGTACTCAAACCTTACCGCGTCACATTAATGCTACTGATTCAAACTTGATAATTGCTTCTGGCAATCCGATCAATGCAGAGAAAGCCTATCGCATTGGATTGGTTCAATACTTAACTGATCGTTCCCGCTATTTACAATTAGCAATTGATTTGGCTCTAGAGATTTCTCATATGAATCCAAATGTGGTGCGTGCTGTTAAGAGAGCTGTACGTAGTAGTGAAATGGAAATCTCTGAAGGGTTAGTTTATGAAGCGCGGGTGAGATTATCGAATATGTTGAGTAAGTAAAGATTCGAGGTTAATAAATAGACTTATGCCAAATGATGAAGAAAAAAACTCACACAAGTCATTTAATCCAATGTCTAATTCTCAGTCCTCTTTTGGCCCTATCGCACTAGTTGCTATTTCAGTTTTGACAGTTTTAATTTTCTTGTGGGGCGAAATAGTCGCAGATCCCCAAATTGATGTATATCAATTTGATGCAGGGCCTATTGAACAATTTGCGATAGGGGAAATAATTACTCTTGATGAGATGAACTTTTATATTATTGGCATGGAAGATGGTCGTGTACGTGCAATAGATGGTCGTAATGAGAAAAGTGGATGCAATGTCATTTATGATATACAAGATACACGTGGTGTTTCTAAAAACCCCTTAAGTATTCCAGGAGTATTTTTGGATCATTGTTCAGATAATGTGTGGGCATTAACTGGAGATGCTATAAGCGGCGCTAATTATCCGTTAAGAACTCCACAGGTGACCTATAAGAGAGATGAGGAAGGTATTCTGCATGTCTGGGTTGAAGTCATTACAATTTTAAATAGATGATAAAGCATTGAATTAGTAATGTAATGAAACGTATACGATTATTATTGCTAAAAATAGTGATGTAATTATAGGATTGATTTGTTTCGTCGAGAGACTTAATGTAGTCTTTTGGGGTTTTCATATTATATAAATGTATGAAAAGCGGATGGAACTTTCCGTATTTTTTTGATTTGATTATAGCGTCCGTTTGAATAACGGTGGGAGGATCGCTATGAATACAGCTGAATTTCTTACTATTTCGTCTGCTATAGTGCCTGATCGAACCGCTTTGGCTGATCAGAATAACCATATTGCATATTTTGAATTGCAGTCGAATGTGAATAAATTAGCCAATGCTTTTCAAGATCTTGGAGTCAGCAAAGGTGCTAACGTTGGTGTAATGGCTGTCAACAGCCCTGACTTTGTAGAGATTTATTATGCTGCTGCAACTGTAGGCGCAACTTTAGTTCCATTAAATTTTCGTGCTAAAACCGAAGAAATTACCCATATGGTTAATGAGGCAGATATTGCTACTTTGTTTATTGCTGAGCGTTATTGGCCAATTTATGAAGAAGTTAAAGATTCAATAGATGGCGTTAAAAATGTAATTGGTATTGATTTTACTCCGCCAGAGTGTGAATCAATTGCAGATATTCGTTCAGGTGCGGAAGATATTCCTGTTTTTGTCGATATAGATGATGGAGACCCAACACTTTTAATCTATACTTCAGGAACAACATCTCTTCCAAAAGGCGTCGTTTTATCCTACCAGGCATTGACTGCACTTGTAGTCAACACCCAATCTCCGGCAGATCCTACAGTTGATCAGGAAGTGGTTTTAGTAGCCGTACCTTTTTATCATATTGCTGGTGCTACCACGATGATGAGTACTATTTTTTCAGGTCGTCGTCTTGCTATCCTCCCTCAATTCACGCCAGAAGGATGTCTACAGATGGTGCAAGATGAGAAAGTTACTCATGCTTTTCTTGTTCCAACAATGTTAAAGCGCATCATGGAAGTAGAAAATTTTTCATCTTACGATCTCTCTTCATTACGACTTATCACATACGGTGCTGCTCCGATGCCTTATGAGGTAGTGAGACAGGCTGTTGATGTTTTCCCTCCTCAGGGTGTTGATCTTATGAATGCATATGGTCAAACGGAAGCTACTGGTTCTATGACCTTCCTTAGTCCTGAAGATCATCGCCTTGATGGCACTGAGGAACAGAATGAACTGAAATTGCAACGTTTGCGTTCTGTCGGTCGTCCGATGACTGATATGGATATTGCAATAAAGTCACCCGATGGCACTATTCTTCCTGATGATCAGGAAGGCGAGATATGTATTCGCGGAGACCGTGTTATGAAAGGCTATAATAAGAGAGAAGATGATACCGGCGCGACAATTCATGATGGATGGTTGCATACGGGTGATCTTGGTAAAATTGATCTAGGTGGATATTTATTCATCACAGGTAGACTGAAAGATATGGTCATACGTGGTGGGGAAAATATTTCTACTGCTGAAATTGAAAATGTTTTAGAAGATCATGATGCGATATCTGAGGCAGCTGTAATTGGGGTGAAAGATACTGAATGGGGTGAGGTTGTTAAGGCTATAGTTGTTTTATCAACAGATAATACAAAGCCTTCTGAAACTGATTTGACGGACTATGTTAAGTCTCGATTAGCTTCATATAAGGCTCCTGCACTGTACCAATGGGTTGATGAATTACCTCGTAACCACCTTGGGAAAGTTCTAAAAAATGATTTGAGAGATCAATATGGTCAACCAACTGAAGGTACGATTGTGTAAATATGGAAATGGGATATATGTTCATGTTTAAAGTGGTGATTATTAATGGCAGATGAATCTTCTATTCAAAATAATCGATTGCAATCTCAACTGATTGGCAAATGGTGGATGCCTGCTATAGCGCTTAGTCTAGGTGGCCTTTATTTAGCTATGCAGTTTAGTTCTCCTGAAGGTGCAGGGCGTGAGTCATTTTTTAATGTTGCTCATCCTTGGTCAGTATATGTTTTCATGGCTTCTTTAGTAAGTTTGTTAGTCTATGGGCTAGTTCGACATGCTACATTGTGGCGCTTAGGTAAGGATACACCGGAAAGTGTTTTTGCTAATCTACCGCACCGACTTAAGAATGTTTTTCGTTTAGGCGTTGCACAGGATAAAGTCAGGCGTGATCGTTACGCAGCAGTTATGCATTGGTCTATTTCTTCATCTATTATTGTCTTAACGCTTGTCACTGCTCAAGTTGCTATTGAAGATGATACACCTCTTAATTTTTTGCATGGACCCTATTATTTATTTTTTTCTTTTTATGGAGATTTGTTTGGATTAATAGGGTTAATAGGTGTTGGCATGGCAATGTGGCGTCGATATTTTGTAGATTTTTCTCGAATACGCTGGGATGAACGTCCAGAAGATCATCTTATTATTGTCGGCTTGGGCCTGGTGCTGCTTTCTGGATTTTTTGTAGAAGCTTTTCGAATTGAAGTAACAGAATTAACACAGTATCCCGACTGGGCAAAATGGTCTTTTGTGTCTTATGTTTTGGCTAATTTTTTTGAAGTTTTTGCAATGAATGATAATCAAATATTGTGGAGTCATAGTGCGATGTGGTGGACACATATCATTTTGGCTTTTTCCTGGCTGGCTTTGATAGTTTTTACAAGATTAGATCATCTTTTCTTTGCACCGATCAATGCATTTTTATTACGTACCGACTCCCCTGGACGTTTGTCTACAATTCCTAATATTGAAGAGCAAGAAATTTTTGGGGTTGGTTATATTCAAGACTTTTCTTGGAAGCAGCTTTTTGAATTGGACGCCTGTGTTCGATGTGGAAGGTGCACAGATGTATGTCCAGCAAATATAGCGGGTCAACCATTATCTCCTATGCATCTTATCCAAGACTTAAAGGGTCATTTGGCTTCTGTTGGTCCATCGATACAAAAAATAGGTAATGAGGGTGGTGATACCAGATCGGTATCACCAATTTCTATGGTTGGTGAAGTGATTCATGATGAGACGCTTTGGGCTTGTCGTACCTGTGGTGCCTGTGTACAAGAATGCCCTGTAATGATAGAACATGTTCCAACTATTGTTGATATGCGCAGGTTTTTAGTAATGGATGAAGCTCGGTTACCGCAAACGGCTCAAGCTGCATTGCAAAATATTGAAATGAGAGGGCATCCTTGGAGTGGCACGGCACTAGAACGAACTACATGGATGGATGGTTTAGGTGATGTGACTATTTTTGATGGTACACAAGATTACCTCTACTGGGTTGGATGTTCAGGTTCTTTAGTAGAAAGAAATTTACCGATCACAAAAGCAGTGTTTAGACTACTGAAGGAAGCTGGCTCATCTTTTGGTGTTCTTGGACAAGAAGAAACTTGTAACGGAGATCCCGCTAGAAGGTTAGGTAATGAATATCTCTATCAAATCTTGGCAGAACAATTAATCGGTACTTTTAAAGAGAAAAATGTTCAGAAAGTTATAACTAATTGTCCGCATTGTTTTAATACATTTAAAAATGAATATCCTCAATTTGATGGACATTTTGAAGTGTTCCACCACACTGAATTTTTAAATTCTCAACTACAATCAGGTGCTTTGAAAGTACAACATGAATTACCTGAGACTGTCACCTATCACGATTCGTGTTACTTGGGTCGAATAAATGGTGTTTATGATGCTCCAAGGCAGATTCTAGATTTTGTTCCAGGTGCAAATGTCCAAGAGATGCAAAGAAATATGAGTAAAGGTCTTTGTTGTGGTGCTGGCGGTGGAAATATGTGGCAGGAAGAAGTCGGAGAAAGAAGAGTAAACCATGTGCGAAGTGAAGAAGCTATAGCCACTGGTGCTAGTAAAGTAATTTCTAATTGCCCTTTTTGTATTCAGATGTTTGAAGATGGTGTGCCAGCCATGCACCCAGAAGAAGTAGGTAGAATTCAACCCTTTGATGTGGCAGAAATTTTAGAACTTGCTGTTTTTGGTAATCAGGATAATTTAGAAGAAGAAATTACTGAAGTATAGTTACATTTAGTAGATGACAGTTCGAGATGAAGTTATTGTAATTTAAGTTGTTTTGTTAGTACGGAGGAATATTATGCATTTTGTAGTATGTGCCAAACAAATACCAGATCCGGAGACTCCACCTTCGGCATTTAAAATTGATGAATCCACTAATACTGTTGTTCCTGCTCAAGGTTTTCAACCTGTCTTAAGCCAGTACGATGGTATTGCTGCTGAAGCTGCCTTACAGATTAAAGAGGCATTGGGTGATGAAGCTAAAATTACAGTTTTGTCAGTTGGTGCTGAAAGTGCTCAAGCTGCAATTAAACAAGTCTTAGCAATGGGAGCTGATGAAGGTGTTCTTTTACAGGACGATGCTTTCGAAGGTGGTGATTCTCATACTACTGCAAAGGTACTTGCCGCTGCGATAAGTAACCTAGGTGATGTTGATGCTATCTTTTGTGGACGACAAGCTGCCGATTGGGATGTAGGACAAGTAGGATTACTTGTTGCTGAAGCGCTTGGATGGCCTGCTGCAATACTTGCTAAAGGCGTAGAAATATCCGATGGCTCGATGAAAACTACCCGAGTAATGGCAGATGGATTCGAAACGGTATCGCAAGCACTTCCTGCAGTAGTGACGGTCTCTAACGAATTTGGTGAACCTCGGTATCCTAAATTACAGCAAATTATGCAAGCTGCTAAGAAAACTGTAACTACGATGACTCATGACCAGTTAGGTTTGGATCCTAGTGAAGTGGGTTCTTCTGGTGCACGATTGAAATTAGAAAAACTTTATATCCCTCAATCAGATTCTCAAGTTGAAATAATAGACGGTGAGACTCCTGAGGAACAGGCTACGAATTTAATCGCGAAGCTTGTTGCGGATAAAGTACTGTAGTTTTAGCTAGAGAGGGACAAAAAAATGGCAAAAAATATTTTAGTTATTGGTGAACACGCAGATAGTGAAATAACTGCTACTACTGCTGAGTTGATTGGACAGTCGACTCGATTAGCAGAAGGTGGATTAGTCTCTGTTGCGCTGCTTGGAAGTAGTGCAGCTGATGCTACTCCGCAAGCCTTTGAAGCGGGTGCTGGCAAAGTATTTGTGAATGATGATGACGGCTATACGGAATATAATTCTGATCAATGGGTTACTGCCATTGAATCTACACTTGAGAGTATAGACGTAATTTTGGTTGCTCAAAGTACTGTTGGTCGCGATTTGGCTCCACGTTTAGCTGCACGACAAGGTACTGCTGCTGCTATGGATTGTGTGGATGTTCGTTCAGATAATGGTGAGATTAGAGTTACACGTCCGTGTTACGGTGGTAATGCCCTTGCTGATTATAGTTTTGCTACCAGTCCTGTAATTGCAACAGTTCGTGCTAAAGCTTTTGAAGCACTACCACTTCAGTCTGGTGCTTCTGGTGAGATAGTTGAATTACCTGCACCTTCAGAATCTCGAACAACTATTGAAGGTCGTGAAGTCGCTGAAGCTGAAGGTTTGGCAATTACAGATGCTCCTATCGTTGTTTCTGGTGGTCGTGGTCTTGGAGGACCTGAAGGATTTGAAGATGTTGAAAATCTTGCAGCAGCTTTTGGTTCGAATCGAGCAGCAGTTGGTGCTTCTCGTGCTGCTTGCGATTTAGGTTGGTATCCTGTTAGTCAACAGGTAGGATTGACAGGGAAAGTAGTTACTCCAGATCTTTATGTTGCAATCGCAATTTCTGGTGCTAGTCAACATATGGCTGGTTGTTCTGGATCAAAGATGATCATTGCAATTAATAGAGATCCTGAAGCAAATATTTTTCAAAATGCTAAATATGGGATAGTTGGTGATTATAAGGCAGTATTGCCAGCACTGATTGAAGCAGTTAAGGCTCAAAGTTAGAGATAATTATTGCTATGCAATAATTAATTGATGTTAGTGATGATCTTCTAGTGTTATTGATAAAATACTGTTGCTTTGCTAGATCCTTACTCATACAATCACGTACTAGCCAGAGTGATACATAGTTTATTGAGTTGAAAGTAGATTATATGGCTATTATTGGTCTTACAGGTGGAATTGCTTCGGGTAAGTCAACAGCTTCTAGATATCTCAGAGATCTAGGTGCATCGATTGTTGATGCAGATTTACTTGGTCATAAAGTTTATGAACCTGATACCCCGGGGTTTGAAAAGATCGTAAATACATTTGGACATGATCTTGTTGCAGATGATGGAACAATTGATAGAAGAATTCTTGGTGGCAAGGTTTTTGGTTCTCCTGAGCAGATGGATTTGTTAACTAGTATTGCTTGGCCGGAGATACGACGCATGGCCGAATTAGAATTTTCAGAAATGAGTGAGAATAATTCAGGTGTATCAATTATTTTTGAAGCTGCAGTCTTAATTGAAGCTGGTTGGCAAGATATGGTTGATGAGGTTTGGGTGGTGACAACTAAGATTGATAAAGCAATTGATCGGTTGGAATCACGAAATGGCCTTTCACGGGAAGATGCTATTAAGCGTATTGAGTCTCAAATGACTAATAAAGAACGTATCGAATATGCGGATGTAAAATTTGATAATTCTGAAGATGAAGAAAAACTTCGTAGTCGTGTTGAGTATCATTGGAAACGATTTCTTAAAAGAACATCAAATTAAGGCAGTAATTCTTGTTTGTAAGGTTGGAGAGATTAAACTTCTCCAAATGAAATATGTGGAGGGGTGCTTTTGACTACTACAGAACAATCACAAGGTTTTAAACAGTTGGCAGTAGAGGATTTTCGTATCAGTGAAGAACCTTTTTATTTGCCTATCTCAGATGAAGTAGAACTTTTTGAATCAGCGTATGAACAAAAAATACCGGTTTTGTTGAAAGGTCCTACAGGAGTCGGGAAAACACGTTTTATTGAATACATGTCATGGAAGCTTCACAAAAATATTCAAGATGGTCAAAGTGGTGTTCCATTAATTACTGTAGCTTGTCATGAAGATTTAACAGCATCAGATCTTGTTGGAAGATATTTACTTGAAGGTGAAGAGACACGGTGGGTTGATGGCCCCATTACTCGAGCTACTAAAGTTGGTGCAATTTGTTATTTAGATGAAGTAGTTGAAGCTCGAAAAGATACTACTGTTCTGATACATCCTCTTACAGATTATCGTAGATTGTTACCAGTTGAAAAAAGAGGTGAATTACTAGAAGCAGCTGATGGATTTATATTAGTTATGTCTTATAACCCTGGATATCAATCTGCTTTGAAGGACTTAAAACATTCTACACGACAACGTTTCATTGCAATTGAATTTGGATACCCTGATCGTGATCAAGAAACTGCGATTATTACTAAGGAGTCAGGTGTAGATTCATCTATTGCATCTGAATTAGCTAAGCTTGCTGAGAAGGTTCGAAATCTAAAAGAGCATGGCCTTGGAGAAGGAGTTTCGACTCGACTGCTGGTTTATGCTGGTAAACTAATTCATCAAGGTATATCACCCCGTCGTGCATGTGAAGTAGCTGTTGTTTGGGCATTAACAGATGATCTTGAAGTACAGAGATCTATTGAAGAGGTTGTCACCTCAATTTTTGAAGAATAGAAATTGGAAATGTCTTCTGTTGAAGCACTTCATGATCAATATTCGCAAGAATTAAAAGGATTCGGCGCCTCTTTACCTGATGATCTTTTACAAGGATTGCAAGGATTGTCAGAAATATATGATCAATCTCAATTAGAACAGTGGGTTAAAATTGGAGTAAGCCTTGCTCACCATTCACTTAGATCGTGGGAAGCTACTTCTGAATTTTTTCGCGTTAGTCCTGAAGTGGCTAAAAAACTTACTTTTTCAGAGTTAAAACAATGGTCTGAGATAGGAACGTATTTAGCAACCGACGCATCTTTGATGTCTGTGGCATTTATAAAGGCAACACCGAGTGCTCTAGATTCATTAAATTTTGATGAATTTGATAAATGGGCTAAACAAGGTCAGCGTTTATGTAGAGGAAATTGGAAGTCTATAGCTCTTGCTGCATTATACTTCCAGCAAAGTGCATCTCTACTGAACGTATTATCTTTAGAACTTATCGATCGTTTAGTTGATATTATCGATCAATTGACCGAAAGATCTTATGAATTGGCTAATAGTGTATTAGAAAGTTCATATGATATTTTTTCTAATCTTGCTGAAGAAGATCGCGAACCTTTTCTTTTATTTGCTAAATCTGTTACTAGAGCTTCCTGGGCGGACACACGCTTATATTTTGAGAGGGGACCAAAATTAATTGAAAGTATTTCATCGCATGAACGGACAATTTTTTTGGATCTTGCTTCAAAAGTGACTATGGATGTTGGACGTCAAGGTTTTCCTTTATTTGTTGATGCTGCTCAATCATTAGAAGAAATTCCACTTGAAGATCAAAAGGCATTACTGGTATTTGCTACTAATATTGCACCTAGTAGCGCTATAGCTTCGATGGAATATCTTAAATCTGCACCTTTTGTACGATCGCGATTAACTACAGAACAAATGGAACGTTGGTCTGAGGTTGGTGTGGAACTATTAAAAATGGGTAATGCTGAAGGGGCTGAAGCTTATTTTAGATTGGAGTCATCGCGGGCTGAGGAAATGCTTGCAGCGTTATCCGCACGAGTCGAATTGCCTAGTGTGAGTAGTATGCTACGAATGTATGCTAAAGCTCTATCTGGTGAACAAGTTGCAGTTTTATCATCGGAAGATCTTGTTGATCGTAATATTGGTTGGATCTCTGAAGCTGCACCTACTACCGAAGGTACTACTATTTATCTTCCTCCTTTTGTTAATACTTTTGAAGAACAAGACTCAAATTTCCAAGTCTATAAAGTATTTACCACTCATCAAACAGGTCGATTAGAGTTTGGTTCTTTTAATTATGCATTTAATATTAATGGGCAGCATACGGAGTCAAGTGCTGAGTTAAGAGAATCTGATCAATTGCAAGATAGACTTTCTTCTGATGTCGAAAATGAAGAAGAGGATAGCTCTTCTCAGGCAGTCAGTACAGAAATACAAAGGTACTTTAACTTATTTGATGATCGTCTTTTGATTTCAGGTATTTTTACTATTGTCGAAGATACTCGCGTGGGATCTTATGTTGATCGTGAGTATGGTGGTATTCGTAAGTGGTTGCAACGTCTTCAGAATTGGGAAGTAGATCGACGTCCTGAAGTTCGTGCGATGGGGCTTCGACAAGCATTTGTTGAAAATTTGTTAAGAGCTTCTCTTGGGCGTCCAGACACTATTCGATGGCCACAAGATCGGTATACAACTATGCAAAAAGGGGTCAGGGCACTCCAAATAGTGAATCTGGAAGATGCAACTGTTCAAGATTCTGCTGAAGTTGCATCAGCACTTTATGATATTGCAGTTTTAATTCCTAATATTCCTCTAGAATCTGCTGATGTTGAATGGGAACCTCCTGATGAGGAAATGATACAAATTGCACCTGATATGCCTGGTGGTGGTGAAGGTGGTGAGGCACCTATGCCTGCTAGTGGTGAAGAACTTGATTTTGAAAATCCTGACCAACCTGAGTTCCGGGGTGAATTTAAACCAGAATTAGTTCAACTAATGATGAAATTGAAAGATCAGCAACAAGGGCAGACTGATGGTACAGCATCTCCATTAACCAAAGAACAATTGATGGAATTACTACAAAATTCAGTCGAAATTACAATTAATGAATGGGCAGAAGGTGATCTTGCTTCTAGTTTAGGCATGTTCCTCGATAATTTAGAAAAAGATGCAGGTACACCTGCTGGTGAACCTAAAGAACAAAGTGGTGAATCTGGTGATGAACGTGGTGGTGGTGACGGTGGAGATGATGAAGAATTACCTGTAGAAATTGATTGGTTTTATTATGATGAGTGGGATTTCCGAGCCTCTGATTATCGACCTCGATGGTGTAGGGTTGGAGAACGTCTTGGTGATGAGGGCGAGTTGGATTATTACCAAGATATTTTACAAAAACATCATGGTTTAGTAATGGAAACTCGAAGACAATTTGAATTAATGCGACCCGAAAGTTTTAGGAAGATTAAGCGTTTGGAAGATGGACATGAGATAGATCTTGATGAAGCAATACAATTTTATGTCGATAAAAAAGCTGGAGTAGGCCCACTTGCACAAATTTATACCAGACGAAATAAAATTGAACGTGATGTTGCAGTTGCATTTTTATTGGATATGTCAGCTTCTACAGACGAGGAAATAGAAAAACAACGTCAAAAATATCAGGAAGAAGAAGAAGATTTTCAAGATGATCCTTCAAAATATTTCCAATGGTTGGCTCAGCGGAGAGCACGTCAAGCTATAGAGCCTCCTAAACGTATTATTGATTTAGAGAAGGAATCGACTGTGTTAGTCGTTGAAGCTTTAGAAGCCATAGGTGATTCATATGGTATTTATGGATTTTCGGGCTATGGAAGAGATAATGTAGAATTTCATGTAATAAAAGATTTAGAAGAAGATTTTAATGATCGTGTAAGAAAACGCATCGATAAAATTGATCCTGTTAGATCAACACGAATGGGTCCTGCTATTCGCCATACGATACAAAAATTAGATGATCATGACGCTAAAGTTAAAATTCTAATTATGGTTTCAGATGGCCGTCCCCAAGACCATGGCTATGGTCGTGATCGAACCGAAAAAGAGTACGCAGTGCATGATACTAAACAAGCTTTAAATGAAGCTAAACGAAAAGGAATTACTCCATTCCTGATTACAGTAGATAAAGAAGGTCATGATTATTTAAAACAGATGTGCGATGATATTGGCTATGAAGTGGTTGATAATATTGAATCATTGCCTCGACGCTTACCTACGCTATATAGACATCTTGCTACGGAGTGATAAAGATATTCATTATTTAGTGGATGTGTACGTTAGAGTATTATTTTTCTCTGAACACTCTACCTCCATTGAAATCAAAAAAACGTCTAAATGACCTATGATTTCAATCATAGCTTGGATAAGTCTTTTTTCAGGTATTTTTGGATATTGTCTTTTTGCTAGTCCAAATGGAGTGTCAGCGTGTTCAGACAGTAACTTTCTAATTCGTTTTGCGCGGATCTGATGATGCGTATTAAATCTTTTGAATAGTTTTTGTGGATCATCAACAGCACTCCCATGCCCTGGCAAGATATATTTGACTTTGAGTTTTTGGAGAGACTTAACTGTCTCTATAAAGTCAGGTAAAGAAGGCCATCTTTTATATTTCTCCTTTGCTTTTTGAGAAGTAATATAATGCATTCCAGGTGTAGGGATCGTGGTAGGTAATAAGGTATCTCCACTGAACAACTCACCAGTTTGCGGAATAAAACAAACTAAATTTCCTGGTGTATGTCCTGGTGCATCTAGTACTTCGAGATTGTGTCCATTGATCAAAGAGTATGTTTTTTTGGGCAGTTCAATATTTTCTAGTGCACATGGATACCAAGATAGCTGTGATTGTTTTTCATTATTAAAAATATTTTCGGCTAAATATTTTGGGAAACCATAGCGAATAATATCATTGCGCTGAAATTTTTTTTGCAACAAAAGATGTTCATTTCCAAGTTCTACTGCAGAAATATCTTTTTTGCTAACAAGAATTGTTGCTCCTTGGGAAGCCCACATATGTGCTAATCCGGCATGATCTATATGTGCATGAGTGATCAATACCTTTTCAATTTCAGAGGGTCGGATTGATAAATTTTCTAGTTCAATATTAAGTAATTGCCATGAATTTAATTTGTCTAAGTGAAAATCAGGGCCAGCATCTATTAAGAGATATTTCCCATTCTTAAGTTGTAGTGGATAAATTACATTGTTGCCTAGGTTAATAGATTGACGATGTTGTAACAGGATTCTTTCCTATTTTTCTTCCATTAAGTATGTTCGCAGTAGAGTTAATGCTGTTAGGACTGCACGTCTTTTCGCAGCAGATCTCCCTTGATAGTATTGGCTTAGTGAGTATTCAATTTTTTCTCCATCTGCAAGAGCGATATGCATTGTTCCAGGCTTTTGTTCCTCTACCTCTTCATTACCTGCAATGCCTGTAATCGAAATTGCAATATCAGTATTTAGAATTTCTCTTGCACGTAATGCCATCGCTTCGGCAGTTTCACGTGAAATAACCCCATATTCTTCTATAGTTTTTCTCGAGACTCCCATGGATATTTTTGTTTCAGTTGCATAAGTGACAAGACTACCTATGAGATAATTTGAACTTCCAGGAATATTAGTTAAAGTGTCTGCCATTAACCCACCTGTAGCAGATTCCATTAAGCCCAATGTTAATTCTTTCTCGATTAACATTCTTCCGATAGCACCTTCTAGTGTTTCGTCATCTGTTCCCCAAACCGAACTACCTAAAATAGTTCGTACCTCTTCTTCTATTGGTTGTATGAGTGATTCAGCTTGAGATCGTGAACTAGCCTTGGCACTAATACGTGCGTGTACACCATCTCTTCGTGCATAAATCCCGATACTAGGATTGGTATTATTTAGAAGTGGAGTTAACATTTCATCCACTGTTCCTTCTCCAATTCCCGTTGTTTTAATAGTACGTGAAACTAGAATTTCTGAAGATCGTCTTTCGAGCTCTGGAGCAACTTCCTCTTCCCACATTCGTGTCATTTCTGCAGGAGGACCGGGCATCACTATAAAGACTTTATTGTTTTTTTCTACCCACCATCCGGGTGCTGTTCCTCGAGGATTTGCTATAGCTCGTGCTGATGGAATAAGCATGGCCTGTTTTAAATTACTTTCAGGCATTTTACGACCTCTGGATTCCATTCTCCGACGTAGATGAGTTTCCTGTTCGTGATCTAATGACATTTCTTCATTTAGTACAGAGGCTATTGTTTCTCGCGTAAGATCATCTTGAGTAGGACCTAAACCTCCAGTGGTAATGATAATATCGGATCGATTCCATGCTTGTTTGAATGTTTCTGACAATCGTTCTGGATTGTCTCCAGTCTGAGTAACAAAAAGTAAATCAATGCCATATGGAGGTAAATGTGAAGCAATATAGGCAGCATTTGTGTCAGTAATTTCCCCTAACATAATTTCTGTGCCTATTGAAATGATTTCTGCTCTCATAAAATTTCCGTTAATTACTTAATATATTTTCAAGGTGTGATTTTAATTCTTGAGAATCTCGCATATGTATTTTCAATGTATCAATTATCATAGGCTCTATCAGATATTGCTCGTTATCATTTATTGAATCAAAAACTGATTTTCCTGCCGATTCCAAGTTGGCAGTTATTTCACTGAGTCTAAGAGGCTGTATTTTATGCATAGCCTCACCTCTAACGCGGCGCCAATTTTGCTGATTACTCATATTTCCTGAAACTATACTTAAACGAACATTAAGTTCTGAATCAAGAGCAAAGATCCACGATAATTGATGTCTTAAAGTCCACCCATCACGATTGGTGCGTGCAGATAATCTAGTTTCTGGCAGTTGCTCTAGTAATTGAATTAAATTAATGCGTATATCTATAAAGTCATTAAGGTAATTTTGAATATCATTTGGGATTATTTCTGAAAGGATATTGTCGTCGTCCATTGTTCCCTCGTAATTTCAAAAATGAATACGCATAAAAGCGTAACAGATTGATGGTTCTACGTTAATTAACTCAATAGATTGTTAGTACTTATACACTTGGTAGCAAATATTGGTGTTACTATCGCATAAAATTACAACACTTGTGGATAATAAGGAAAATTGTGGTTGATTCCAAAATTACTATGAATATCGATGTTACTGAGAACACTATAAAAGATTTATTTCAAAAAATACTTTTCAATGTTCAACTTGTGGTCGTTGGCGCTGACGAGGTTGTCGAAATATTAGTCAATGCCATTCTAAATCAAGGACATGTTTTATTAGAAGATGTCCCTGGTACAGGAAAAACTACTATTGCGCGGTCGGTTGCAAAATCTATTGGTGCGAGTTTTGGGCGTATCCAATTTACGCCAGATTTGATGCCTTCTGATGTTGTAGGTATCAACTATTATTCTCAAAAGACAGGTGAATTTGAATACAGAGCAGGTCCTCTTTTTCATAATATTTTGTTGGCAGATGAAATCAATCGAGCAACTCCTAGAACTCAATCTGCTTTACTGGAAGCTATGGAAGAAAAAACGATCACTATTGATGGAGATAGTAAGTTACTTCCTGAGCCATTTATTGTTTTAGCTACTCAAAACCCTGTTGAACTGGAAGGAACTTTTCCCTTGCCTGAAGCTCAGTTGGATAGATTTTTTCTTCGTACTTCCATCGGATATCCTAGTGCATCTGATGAAATGAAAATTATTAAGAGATTTGAACAAGAATCTCCACTTGAAAATTTGCAATCAGTTGTAACCTCAGATGAGTTAATAGAACTCCGACAGAATTTGTCTTTAATACATTTAGACGAAAGCATAGGGCAGTATGCTGTAGATATTTGTCGAGCTACACGTGTGCATGAAGCTTTTGACTTAGGGGCAAGCCCTCGTGCATCACTTGCATTAGTTCGTGCTGCAAGATGCCGTGCGGCAATTAAGGGTAGGTCATATGTTCAACCTGATGATATCCAAGCTATGTTAAAACCAGTACTCACACATAGGTTAATATTGAATTCAAATTCACGTGTGAGAGGTCAATTAATAGATGATTTAATGAATGAAATTATGGAATCTATTCCAGTACCGATTATCGACCAAGATTAGGCCTATTTTGTGAGAGCAATAATTGATGATATTTGGCTTATAGTCACAATAATCATAATAATTTCAGGTTTAATTACTAATTCTTTTTTATTGGTGATGTTGGGGGTAATTATTCCAACTTCAATAGTATCTGCAAAATGGTGGGCAAAAATTTCTTTAAATGGAATTATAATTTCACAGACCTTATCAAAGCAAAAATTATTTGAAGGTGAAAATACAATTTTATTTTTAAATGTTCAAAATGCTAAATGGTTACCAGTACCTTGGCTTGAATTGAAAAAACAGATTCCAAGAGATTTACAAGTTAATGGTCCTTTTCTATTCAATAGTTCTACAAATATGAATCAACTACTACTTAATGCATCATTGCGGAAAGATAGCCAAATAACTTGGGAAATTGAAATATTTTGTAGTAGACGTGGCATATATCGAATTGGAAAATCAATAATTAAATCAGGGGATTTTTTTGGTTTATATGAGAACGAAAAAAACGGCAGTGAACAATTTATTGATCTTGTTGTATATCCGCGGATCTACGAATTCGAAGAATTAAGTCTCGAAAGTATAAAACCATTTGGCGAGTTACGTGGAAAAGAAGTTATTTTTCAAGATACTTCACAATTGATCGGTATTCGTGATTATCAATTGGGAGATCCTATGAAACATATTGATTGGAAGGCCTCTGCTCGCTCAATGAAATTACAATCACGTTTGTTTGCTCCCTCAGGTTCATATGCCTTAGTTATTGCCTTGGATATCAGTACATTTGCCCAATCCTGGAAGGGTAGTGATCCTGTCTTGGTTGAACGAGCAGTTTCGGTAGCTGCATCAATAGCAAAATGGGGAGAGGATCGTGGTTATGATTTGGGACTTATTTCTAATGATTACTATGCACGCGGTCGACCTATTCGTGTTGGAGTAGGAAGGCACCCTGAAAGGCTTTCAAGAATTCTCGATGCCTTAGCGGCTGTTAATGCATTTACCGGATCTAATTTGGCAGACGAATTAAACTCGGTTCTTACAGGTGGTTTACCAATGGGTACTACAGTTGTAGTTATTGCAGCATTAATGTCAGAAAATCTTGCAGATTCATTATTTAAACTTGTTAATGATCGACATCAGGTATATGTGCTAAAAACATCTTCTAACAAATGGAGTGAAGATTTAAGATCCATTCCTGTAATTGACATTTCCAAATCATTCAATTCTGAAAAAGCAGAAAAAGGTTCGGCAAAAGCTTCATGACATCACGATATCTAATTTTGACAGGTTTTTCGTATGTCGCTCTTGAAAGTATAGTGTGGTTTTTGGCTAGCAAAATGTATGTGATCATGATTGGAAGATCTTCGGGCGAAGATATGGTATTTGTATCTTATCCCTTCATTTTTATAACTGGCATTATGGCTTTTTCTCTTATAAAAATACTTAGAAAAATAGAATTTAACTCTAGCTTTTCTGTTCTGTTAGCAATATTTTTTTCTTTGTTATCACTAGCATTAATTTTATCAATTTTACTGATCGATATGACAGGCGATCTCTATCAAAATCATAAAGGTATAGATCTATTACTTATTAATGAATCATCTTCATTGGTAATAGGATCTTTATTGATCGTTGTTGTGTGGGTTCGCTATATGATTCTGGCAAGAAAATCACTCGATTTTTCTCGTGCTTTGCGGCACTTTATTTTAGGTTTTGGGATAATTTTAACAATTTTATTGATTGCAAAAATTAATAAAATTAACGGATTTGAAGCTATCGTAATTTGTTACTTTTTATCAGGATTAATACTGTTAACTTTTTTCCCCATAGCACAGGGGAGTAAATCTTCTAGCGATTTTGGATTACTATCATTGAGAACGATTTGTATATTCATTACTTTACTAGCAATTTGTTGTATCTCTGTGATGATCGCACTCATTACTTTGGTTGATTGGACTATTTTTCTCGGTCCTTTAGTGACATTATTAACTAGTATTTTTGAACAGATCTTGATATTTGTACTCACGCCATTTTTTTGGATTTTAACAATGTTGGCTCAGTTGGTATCAGTAGATCCTACTGTAATCGAAGTATCATACATAAATTTTATAGATGGATTATCTGAAGAGCGTTTAGAAAGTACCGATGATAATGGTTCTAATATTCTGTTAGTTTGGGGTCCTTTATTAATAAAAATATTGATGGGCGCCTGTTTTGTTTGGCTAATTTATCGAGGCTTAAGAGCTTTATTGAGAAAAAATAGTCAGTTAGATACTGAAGAATTTGCAAGTCTTTCTTCAGATTTGAGTAAAAATTCTCATTTTCCCGTACCTAAAATCAAAAATCCTTTTTCTCTTCCGTTTAAAAGCCAAAAGGCAGTACATATAAATCCAGTTTTTGTTCTTTACTTAAGAAGCCTTTCGCTTTTAGAGCAAAAAGGGTTTGTTCGATCGATTTATGAAACTCCGATATCTTATGCAACGAGAATAAACCAAAAATTGCAGCAAGCTATTTTTTTAGAAATTGCTCAGACGTTTGATCAAACTAGATATGGTGAAGAGTATCCGACTAGAAGTGAACTTCAAAAACTTGAAGATGATCTAGAAAAATGGCAGAAAATCGATTGATATTAATTCCTAACTTAATTTGGAATAATGCATGGCCGATCATGATTTATACTCAGTATCCCAAAAACTTTATATTTATCAATTTCTGCACATTTTTCAATGTCGCTATTAAAACCAAGTTCAAAAGTTTTTTGTCCGTGTTCTGTTTGACGCAATGATTCTGCAAAAAATCTTTCTGATTTTTTGTAAAGTCTCAAAGCCTCAGTGGCAGTGTCGGTACTTGTTCCTCCTAGTGAAACTAGTTTTTCAACAAACATTCCAGCTGCGAGCATGTCATCTTCTGCATATTGACCTCTTAAGCCAGCACATACAATAAGTATGTCATTGTCAGAATCAGCTGCATGCTTACAGGCTGTACTTAAATTTAGAGGTGCCGCTGCAATCACTAACGATGCTCCATGGCAAGATAATAAAGCAGGTGTACCGTTTGTTGTTGCTTGAACCGCTATTAAAGGAACAGAAGGATTATCAATTAATGCAGTTGGTGAATTGCCGTGATCAAACCCCTCAGGAGGGAGTCCATCTCTTTCTCCAAGTAATAAAACTTGCTCATTGGATGTCTTAAGGAATTGTTTGAGAGAGCGTGCCCCTTCAATAGTCGCAGTTGGATATATTTCTTTAACTCCAAGATCTAGCAATACAGCAATAACAGATGTTGCTCGTAGTACATCAATTACGATGCATGTTTTCCCGTAAGGTATTGTGGTAGGTGGAGTAGGGGCAACAGAAATTTTCATTAGTTGATTCTATATTGCAGAACTCTTGGATGCAGTTTTTTTGTTAACCGATATGTAAATCAAGTGATTTTTGATAAGTTAAAATCGTAGATCTAAGGAGTCCATGTGTCACAAGATCACATTGGAGTTTTTGATTCTGGAATTGGTGGCCTGACAGTTGTTCAAGCTTTGTATGATAAAGACCCTAATTTGTCTGTTCGGTATTTTGCTGATACCAAATTTTTCCCATATGGCGATCGTACGCAAAGTGAAATTATTGCCCGTGTAATTAAATCTGCTCAAGTGATGGTTAAAAGTGGTTGTAAATTATTGATTATTGCTTGTAATACTGCATGTTCTGCCGCATTGGAACATCTGCGTGAATACATTAATGTTCCAATAGTTGGAGTTGAACCTCCACTAAAACCTGCAGCACAAAATACAATTTCTAAACGTATTGTTATTTTAGCAACTGAAGGAACGGTTTCAGGAGATCGATTAGCGAAGTTAAAGGCAGATTATGGTAATGATGTTGTTGTGGAGAGCATCCCCATGCCTGGATTGGCTGATATGATTGAAAGTGGTGATGTTAGTAGTAAAGAATTAATTTCAAAACTAAAGATTGCACTAAGAAAACCAATTAATCGAGGGGCTGATGCTATAGCATTAGGTTGTACTCATTATGGTTTTCTTGGTGGGGCATTAGAACAAATATTGCCAAGTACTGTACTTGTATTTGATCCCGCTGATGCTGTGGCACGTCGTACTCTAGATTTAATTAAGGAAAATCAGTTGTTACAATTATTTAAGCATGAAACGGATATTCAATATCAAGTTTCAGGTAGTCATCGATTGTTTAATATTGCAATGGATAAGATCAGAGCATCGGGTGGAAATATTCCTCCCATGACAAGAGGGAACCTTATTGATTTCCATGGAGAGATAGTTGACCAATCAATCATCTAAAATAATTAGACACGGTGGAAATTTTGGCGAGCGTTATCTTGGTGCAAGTTACGCTAATCAATCTTTTCTATGTGTTGGTCTCGATCCTATACCTGAATTAATTCCTAAAGGTGTTGATGTTAGGGAATTTTTAAGAACAGTCATTGAAGTTACAAAAGATTTGGTTTGTTGTTATAAACCAAATATTGCATTTTTTGAACAATTTGGTCGTGATGGCTGGGATATTCTGTCTTCTACAATAAATGCTATTCCTAGTGAGATCCCAATATTATTAGATGCTAAACGTGGTGATATAGGTCATACTGCCGATGCATATGCTAAGGCGATTTTTGATGAATTACAGGTTGATGCAGTAACCTTAAATCCATACTTAGGTTTTGATTCTCTCGAGCCATTTTTTTCTAGAGAAGATCGATATTCATTTGTTTTATGTAGAACATCTAATCAATCAGCGGTTGATTTACAAGATTTACAGGTAGATGAAGTAAAATTATATGAAAAAGTTGCTCAATTAGCTCAATCATGGAATACGTTTGGTAATGTAGGTTTGGTAGTTGGTGCAACATATCCAGAAGAAGCACAAAAAGTGAGAGATATTTGCCCTGATCAGCTTTTACTGCTTCCCGGGGTAGGTGCACAAGAAGGTGACTTGGAATTAGCTGTTCAATCTGCGGTTAAAAGTGATGGCGGTGGCATATTGGTTAACGCTTCTCGTGGCATTCTATATGCACAGCCGTATAATAATGGATGTGCAGTTGGTGGTTGGGCAGAAGCAACTCGATTAGCTGCTTCTGAGTTACGTGATCAAATTAATACGGCATTGTAACTTATAAAAGTAGTAATTTATTCGAAATGATTTACTCGATGAGGAGCCGACTTTGAATGAAGTGATTATCGATAGTATACGGGTAGGTCTTCGCCATTATCGAAGAGTTGTTGTCCTCAAAGAAAAAGATGCTGAAAGATTTCTACCTATTTGGATTGGCGCAGATGTAGCTGATTCAATTGCCTTTCGGTTGCAAGAGGTAAGTTCACCTCGTCCTCTGACCCATGACTTGTTAATGAGCATGATTGATTCTTTAGGTGGTGTAATTAAATCTGTGGTTATTAATGATTTACGTGAAGATACATTTTACTCTTTGATCACTATAGAAAAAGATAATGAAATTATCGAAGTAGATGCAAGATCATCTGATGCTATAGCTATTGCAGTAAGGGCATCCGTTCCAATTTATGTTGCTGACCATGTTCTCGAAACAGCTGCTGTGGTATTAGATGATGAAGTTAGTATGTCAGAAAATACAAGTGAAGTAGATCAAGCTCCAGTGAGTAATGAAGAACTAGAAAAGTTGGAAATTTTTCGTGATTTTGTGGATGAGCTTGATCTTGATAATCTTGGACGAGAACCTAAATAAGAAGTTTGAGAACATCTTGATAACTTAATTTGCTTTTAGAGGCGGACTTTTAGATAGTGATTTGAGCAACAAATGAAAATTCATTTGATCGCGGTGCTTGGGCATGTTGCCGTTCCGCTGATTTCGATCCTTTAGGAAAGAATCATGTGGAGAGCATCGGTGATAAATTTGGTTGGAGTTGGAGCATATCTGGCTACAGCAATTGTGGTTCCCACACTGATTGGCCATTATTTTGATGGTCGATTGGATACAGAACCTCTTTTCACTATATGCGGTCTTATATTAGGTTTATTTGTTGGATTTATTGGTGCGTATCGTCAATTACAAGATGTAATTCGAGATACTGATAGTGAACGAGGTTAAAGCGGATGCGCGCTGCAATTATCGCAGTTTCTTTGTTGCTTTTGGTAGGTGTGGGTGTAGTTTTTGTTGGCGGAGCATCGCCAGCTATCATCGTTGCACCTGAGAAGGTTTTTCATTGGCCTGTCATTGGTAGTGTCACCAATACAATGTTCACTTCATGGTTTGTTGTTATCTTCCTGATTGTTTTAGCTTTTTCGGTAGGGAGACGCCTCTCTCTAGTTCCTAGTGGATTTAGTGGTGCTGTAGAAGCTGCTGTAGAAGCCTTTTACAATATTGTTGTTCAAGTTGCAGGTGAGAAAAATGGTCGTCGATTTTTTCCACTTGCTGCTACAATTTTCTTTTTTATTCTGACTTCTAATTATTTTGGTCTTTTGCCCATAAACAACGTAATTGGTTTAACGGAAGTTAATCCTGGATTTGCTGATAAACATGTAGAGATGTCACAGTCTGAGATTCCTATAGTGGGTTTGAATATTGCTTATATCCCAACTACTCCAGATTCTGTTGATTTAGCTGCTGGTGAAAAGGCTTACATAGAATATAACGGGGAACGTGAATATAAGACTGCTAAAGATGACCACAAAGACCATTCCAATGCCACTCCAGTAAAGGATACTTCATCTAAGGAATCTCATAGTCATGAAGGTGAAACCATTACTGGATTTAATGGTTTGATAGCACCATATTTCAGATCGGTAATGACTGATGTGAATGCACCGCTCGCGATAGCTATTTTTTCCTTTTTGTTCGTTGAATTTTGGGGATTACAGACTTTAGGTGTAAGTTATTTGTCTAAATTCTTTAGCTTTGGCAAGTTGCTAAAGGGCGATATATTGGGTGGAATTATTGATGTTTTTGTAGGATTATTAGAATTTGTTTCAGAATTATCAAGAATGGTATCGTTTACCTTCCGTCTTTTTGGGAACATTTTTGCTGGAGAAGTACTGTTGTTAATGATGACATTTTTAGTTCCCTTTGTTTTAGTTGACGTTTTTTATGCATTAGAACTATTTGTAGGTCTAATTCAAGCGTTTGTTTTTGCAATGTTAACGTTAGTGTTTGCAGTTACTGCGGTTTCACACCACGGTGATGAGGCTCACTAAAGTTTATGTTTGTTAAGTATTGAATGTGAAAAAAGTGTTGCAGGATCATTACGGAAATACGTGTGATCAGAGAGGTATTGAAGATGACAGCTGGATCTATATTAAATCGAGGATTTGTTTTGTTGTTGATGTTAGGCGCAGCATTTCTTGCTTCGACTGGCGTGGCTGGTGCTGCTGAAGGTGCTGCTGACAATGAAAGTACTGCTAATGCTGCTAAATTTATGGCTGCAGGAATAGCTATGGGCGTTGGTTCTTTTGGTCCTGGCATTGGTATTGGATGGCTTGGTGGGAAAGCTATGGAAGCACTCGGCCGTAATCCAGAAGCTGCTGGAGTGATACAGACAAACATGATTTTGGGTATCGCGTTCGCAGAAGCTATTGGTATTTACGCACTTGTTGTGGCAATTCTAATCGGCTTTGTTTTCTAATATCTCAGTCGTATATGCGGAGTGTAGGATTGTACGCTCCGCCTGTGAGGACTGGGAGAGGCTATTATGAAATCAGAAAAAAATAGAGAGAGACCAAATTTCGCAATTGGTTTTTGTCGTTATTTCCTTGTGGTATTAACAGCTTTTGCTTTTGCTGCTGTACCTACTATGGTTATGGCTGCAGAAGAAGTTGAAGGTATATCAAAGCTCGGTATTAATATTCCTGGGCTGATAGCACAATTGGTTAACTTTTTAATTCTTCTTGTGGTACTTAAGATTTTCTTATGGGGACCAATTCTTAAAGTCCTTGACGAAAGAAAACGCCGCATTGAAGAAGGATTGAATCGTGCTGAGCAGGCAGCCTCTGATGCACTTGCTACAGAGGAAGAAGCTAGAAAAGTAATTGAAGAAGCACGTGCAGATGCTCGTGCACAAAATCTTCGTTCTCAAGAATCTGCTGCAAAATTGCGTGAAGAATTGGAAGAAAAAGCTAAACAGGATGCTGCTCAGATTGTTGAGAGAGCTCATGAAGAGATACGTCTGCAAAGAGAACAACTTGTTCAGCAGTTACAATCTCAATTTGCTGATTTAACTATTCGTGCTGCGGAGCGAGTAATTAGTCAATCTATTGATAAATCTGCCCACCAAAGACTGATAGATGAAGTTTTAACTGAAAGTAATTTTGGTCAAGAAAAAGAAAATTAGGTATTGAATGTTTGTGAGATATAGGGGTTTTAGTGATGTTGGCTCGTGAAATTGCAGGTCGTCGGTACGCTTTGGCGATTATGGATATCGCTCGTGAAGACTCAAGTTACGAAGCTTGGTCGTCGGCTGTTGATGTGCTTGAAGCAATGACTAATGAATCTCAGTATATTAATGCACTTCAGTCTGACGGTATAACAGATGAACATTTTGTGTCTATTGTGCGTGATGTTTTTGCTGATATTGGAGTAAAACAACTCAATCTGTTTCGTCTGCTACGTAGTAAAAGAAGATTGAGTTTAGGGCTTTCAATTGCTTCATATTATCGTGAACTTCTTGATGAGCATAATGACATTATTCGAGTGACTGTTCGTACAGCGATAGAATTAGATGATGAGCGACAGGCAAAATTAAAACAACAAATAAGTGAAGGAACTGGTAAGAAAGTGGAGCTATCTACAATTATCGATTCAACAATATTGGGTGGTATGACTATTCGTATTGATGATTTACTGATTGATGCTTCAACTCGTACTAAGTTACAAAGTTTGAGAAGAGAATTTGAGCGTGCAGGACGATAAATGCTGCACACATTTTGCAGAATATATTTTCTGCTTAGGAGGATCTGATGGTAAATCGAGCTGAAGAAATAGCTTCTATACTCAAGCAACAGATAGAAGGATTCGATGCTGAATCAGTTGAATCAAATGTTGGTACAGTGATTATTGCAGGTGACGGTATTGCCCAGATACACGGACTTGGGGAATGTATGGCATCGGAGCTTTTGGAATTTAGTGCCTCTGATGATGAAGGACGTCCAGTTCGTGGCTTAGCTTTGAACTTGGAAGAAGAGACCGTAGGGGCAATCATTTTAGGTGATTATCAAAAAGTTAAAGAAGGTGATGAAGTGCGAACCACTGGATTAGTTGCCTCAGTCCCAGTGGGTGAAGCTTTAATTGGGCGCGTAGTTAATCCCTTAGGTGATCCGATAGATGAGCGTGGACCTATCGCTAGCACTGAACAATACCCTGTAGAACGTATTGCTCCAGATGTTGTGAGTCGTATCCATGTGGATGAACCGCTCCAAACAGGTGTAAAGGCCATTGATGCTATGATTCCAATTGGTAGAGGTCAGCGCGAATTGATCATTGGTGATCGTTCTATTGGAAAGAGTGCCATTGCAGTTGATGCCGTGATCAATCAAAAAGATGGTGATGTCATATGTGTCTATGTTGCAGTAGGGCAAAAAGATGCAAAAATTGCTCAGACGGTTGCTACTTTTGAAGAATATGGAGCAATGGATCATACTATAGTTGTCACATCATCTGCAGCTGATTCGGCTGCTTTGCAATATCTAGCACCTTATGCAGGATGCGCAATGGCTGAATATTTTATGGCTCAAGGTAAAGATGTCTTAATTATTTATGATGATCTCTCTAAGCACGCTTGGGCCTATAGAGAAGTATCCCTACTGTTGAAAAGACCGCCAGGACGTGAAGCTTATCCTGGTGATGTTTTTTATCTTCATTCTCGATTATTAGAAAGATCTGCACGTGTAACAGAAGAGCATGGTGGAGGATCTATTACTGCACTTCCAATTATTGAAACGCAGGCTGGGGATGTTTCTGCATATATACCTACTAATGTAATTTCAATCACTGACGGGCAAATTTTTCTTGAATTAGATCTATTTAACTCTGGACAGCGTCCGGCAACTAATCCAGGAATTTCTGTTTCTAGAGTAGGTGGAGATGCTCAAACTAAGGCAATGAAGAAAGTGGCTGGTACTTTACGTCTTGATCTGTCTCAATTCAGAGAATTACAGGCTTTTGCTCAATTTGGTACTGACGATCTTGACGCAGCAACCAGACTACAGTTAATTCGAGGGGAAAGGTTAACTGAACTGTTAAAGCAGCCTCAATATCAACCTCAAACTCTCGCGCAGCAGGTTTCCATTTTGTATGCAGGTGTTAATGGTTATCTTGATGATGTCCCAGTTGAAAAGATTGGTGATTTAGAGAAAGCATTCCATGAATTTATGGCAGCTAGTCATTCTGCTGTCTTGGATGCAATCATGTCTTCTGGTGATATTGATGAATCTACTGAGGATGGTTTGAAAAATGCTATTCAAGAATTTCTTGGATCAGTTGCATATTAATTGATTTATTTAATTATTGATAAGGTGGTTTTATAAATGGCTGGTGCAGGAAGCGTTCGGGCAATTCGACAACGAATTAGCTCTGTCGAAAACACAGCAAAGGTAACGGGAGCAATGGAACTAGTTGCTGCCTCAAAGATGCGCCGTGCTCAAGAGCGTGCACTTAATGCACGTCCATATGCTACTGAAATGCGCGCTATACTCTCTAAACTTTCCTCTTACGCTAACCAATCTCGCAATTCAGACTCTGCTAATCCTTTACTTTCTGAACGTGAAGTTAAGAATTTTGCACTTATTCATATAACTGCTGACCGGGGTCTTGCGGGTGGTTTGAATGCTAATATGAATCGAGCTAGTGCCTCCTTAATGCTTGAACGTCAGTCAGAAGTTGACCGTGCTTCAGTTTTAGCAGTGGGCCGTAAAGGTAGAGATTTTTTCCGTCGTTCTGGCTTTCCTGAATTGGGAGAATTTACCAACATAGGCGATTTCCCTGATTCATCAGATATTTTACCTATAGCACGTATGGTTATTGATGATTATGTTTCTGGCGCAGTGGACCAAGTATTTCTTGGATTCCAGACGTTTGTTAATGCAGCTGTTCAACGTCCTACATTACGTCAAATTTTACCGATCAACCCTCCTGAAGATGATGATGAAAATGAAGCAGTTGTTGATTTTTTATTTGAACCTTCGCCTGATTCTATTCTGGAAAACTTGCTTCCACGTTATGTAGAAATGCAAGTTTTTGAGGCAATACTTGAAGCCCAAGCCTCTGAACAATCTGCACGTATGGTAGCTATGCGACAAGCCACGGATGCAGCGAATGAAATGGTTTCAGATTTGACACTGACATATAACAAAGCGCGACAAGAATTAATTACTGGGGAGTTGTTAGACATTGTCGGAGGAAAAGCAGCTCTAGAGCAAGATTAGTGATTTGATAGGAGTAAACATGGCAGCTACAGGTAGTGTTCGACGTGTTATTGGTACGGTAGTAGACATTGAATTTTCATCAGGCGAACTTCCTGAGATATTTAATGCTGTTAACGTAGATATGAACGGTCAGTTACTAGTGACTGAGGTACAGCAACATTTGGGAAATAATTGGGTTAGATGTTTAGCGCTAGACTCAACTGATGGTCTGCGACGAGGTGCTCCAGCTGAAGATACCGGAGGACCTATTACAGTTCCTGTAGGCGATGAAACACTCGGAAGAATTTTCAACGTTGTCGGTACTCCTCTGGATCCAGGTGAAGAGATTAGTGATGATCAACTTCGATGGCCTATTCATAGACCTCCACCTTCATATGCTGAACAAGAAACCCAAACAGCAATTTTGGAAACAGGTGTAAAAGTTGTTGATCTTGTGGCCCCTCTACCTCGTGGAGGCAAAGTTGGATTATTTGGTGGTGCAGGAACAGGTAAGACGGTTACTAATACAGAGCTGATTCGTAATCTCGCTGCTGAACATGGAGGACTTTCTGTATTTGCCGGAGTAGGTGAACGCTCTCGTGAAGGTAATGACCTCTGGCATGAAATGCAAGAATATGGAGTTTTAGATAAAACTGCACTTGTATATGGACAAATGAATGAACCTCCTGGAGTTCGATTACGTATAGCTCTTACAGGTCTTACGATGGCAGAGTATTTCCGTGATGAAAAAGGTCTGGATGTCCTCTTATTTGTTGATAATATTTATCGATATACATTGGCAGGTATGGAAGTTTCAGCTTTGTTAGGTCGTATGCCTTCAGCTGTCGGTTATCAACCAACACTTGCAACTGAAGTCGGTGAACTTGAAGAAAGAATTACTTCAACTAAAAAAGGTTCGATAACTTCATTCCAGGCTATTTATGTTCCTGCGGATGATTATACTGACCCTGGTGTGGCTACTACATTTGGTCATTTAGATGCTACGGTTACTCTGGACAGAGCTTTAGTTGAACAAGGATTGTTTCCTGCCATTAATCCTTTGACTTCAAACAGTCGAATTTTGGACCCCGCAGTTGTGGGACAAGATCACTATGATGTAGCTCAAGGTGTTTTGCAAACCTTACAACGATACAAAGATCTTCAAGATATTATTGCGATTCTTGGTATAGAAGAATTGTCCGATGAAGATAAATTGACAGTAGGACGTGCTAGGAGAATGCAAAGATTTCTTGCTCAACCCATGTTCGTTGCAGAGCAGTTTACTGGGCGTGCAGGTGAATATGTTCCTGTTGCTGAAACAGTTCGAGGATTTAAAGAGATTCTTGACGGTAAGCATGATGATCTACCTGAACAAGCTTTTTATATGGTAGGTGCTATTGAACAGGCAGTAGAAAAAGCTGCGGAAATGGCAGCTACATCTGCGTAGAGAGGCTATAGGTCACTGATGTCATTGAAATTATCCATAGTTACAGCAGATCAAACTGTCTTGTCGCGTGAAGATGTTCAACGTCTCGTAGTGCCAGGTGAGGATGGTCAATTGACATTATTGCCTAATCATGCAGCATTAATGACAAGCCTTTCTGCTGGAACAATAATTGCACATACTGATGAAGGGTTAATTCCTGTATCAATTACAGGTGGCTTTCTTCAAATACTTCAAAATGACGTGAAAGTATTAGCAGATGGCATCTCAGAATCTAGCGCTAGTGATAGTTCTTCTGCGGAATAGATCTTTTGATATATATCCTGTTTTTGAGTTTCTCGCTTATCTGATATAACCAGCGTACTCTCGATATATGGACGAATATCTTTTGGTTAATGGCGGACATCCTCTCAAGGGTGAATTAATGGTTTCTGGATCTAAAAATGGTGGACTTTATACTATAGCGGCAGCTTTATTAACGCCTGATCCAGTGGTAATTCATAATATTCCTGAAATTGCTGATGTTTCAGAGATGGCAGCTGTTTGTCGATCTATAGGCTCACATGTTGAAATTGATGGGAATACGTTACAGATCCATACCCCATTAATATTATCTAATTCGCCTCCAACTGATTTGGTAGTTGCTCTGAGAGCATCATTTTTGGTAATGGGTCCATTATTGGCTCGTACAGGTGAAGCTATCTGTGCATCACCTGGCGGTGATGTCATTGGTATGAGACCTTTAGATGTTCATTTAGCGGGTTTTCGTGCTTTAGGAGCTGAAATTACCCAAGAAGAATCTAGTTGGGTTGCTAAAGCTAAATCACTTAAGGGGAATAGAATATTTTTAGACTATCCTTCTGTATTGGGAACAGTAAATGTCATGTTTGCCGCTACTTTGTCTGATGGGACAACTACAATAATTAATGCTGCAGCAGAGCCAGAAGTTGCTATGGTCGCAGAGATGCTTAATCAAATGGGAGCTAATATTAATGGTCATGGGTCTTCATTAATTAATATTACAGGCGTTAAAGAACTGCATGGTGTCGAATTTGAAGTTAAGCCTGATCGTATAGAAACAGGAACTTATCTTTTGGCTGGTGTAGCTACTAGAGGGGATGTTTCTGTTATCAATGGTCAACCCAATGAACTTGATTCTTTATTATCTAAATTAGATGAAATGGGAGTTAAAGTCGACATTTTCTCATCTAAAGGCGGTATAAAAGTTTCTGCTCAAAACGCTTTTCAAGGTGTCGCACTTCAAGCTGTTCCATACCCTGGTTTCCCGACAGATTTACATGCTCCTATGGCTGCTACCCTGACTCAGGCTGTAGGTGTATCTACAATACATGAAAGAGTTTTTGATAATAGAACAGCTTATGTTAGCCAGTTAAGGCAGCTGGGAGCAAAAATTATTGATGGAGGTCAAACCGTGATTATTGATGGAGGCGTTCCACTGACCGGAACTGCTGTTCGTGCACTAGATATTCGCGCAGGAGCTTCAGTTGTAATTGGCGGATTGGCTGCTACAGGTACTACAAAGATCTTAGGTATTGAGCACTTGGATCGAGGTTATGCCCATTTAACTAAACGTTTAGTTGATTTAGGCGCAGATGTAAAAAGGTATAAAGAAAGTATAACCAAGGATTAATATTTGAATGTTTTTGTTAAATCGAGTGATCTATCTTAGATTATATGTTGTGAGTGCATGGTGGTGAAATGTTTTCAAAACGGATAGGAATTGATTTAGGAACTGCTAATGTACTTGTATTTGAATCTAGTCGAGGAATTATTCTAGATGAACCTGCTGTTGTTGCTTTAACAGAAAGAGATGGAAATGTGGTTGCAGTTGGTGATGATGCAAAATTAATGATTGGTAGACATCCTGGTACTATCCAAGTCATTCGTCCTATGCGTGATGGTGTAATTGCCGATTATGTTATTACCGAGTCAATGCTGCGATACTTTATCTCTCGCGTTCTTGGACGCTTTAATATTATTAAACCTGAAGTTATGATTTGTGTACCTGTTGGAGTGACTGGTGTTGAACGTCGTGCTGTGCGTGATGCAGCTGAAGCTGCTGGTGCAAGAAAGCCTGCCCACTTAATACCTGAGCCACTTGCTGCAGCGATTGGTGCAGAGATTCCAGTCGGTTCTGCACGCGGGCATATGGTTGTTGATATTGGTGGAGGTAGAACTGAAGCAGCTGTGATTTCAATGTTTGGAATAGTGGCTAGTGAGTCAGTGCGTATAGCTGGAGATCGGTTTGATGACGCGATAGTACAACATATTAAGCGTCGGCATAACCTTATTATCGGCGAGCGAACAGCCGAAGAAGTGAAAATTGCAATTGGTGGTGCAATTGCAGATCCAAATCAAGATCGTACAGCTCAAGTTAGAGGTCGTGATCAAATTACAGGACTTCCTCGGACTACACTATTACATGGTGACGAGATAGTGCAGGCATTGAATGAGCATTTACTAGTTGTTATTGAAACCATTCGAAAAGTATTGGAAAAAACACCTCCTGAACTTGCTTCAGATGTAATAGATAGAGGCATAATCTTAACAGGTGGAGGTGCTTTACTTTATCGTTTAGATGAATTAATTCGTGAAGAAACAGGTGTCCCTGTGCATGTAGCAGACTCTCCATTGACTTGTATTGCTCGAGGTGCTGGGCAAGCATTAAATTATGTCGAAGTTATAGATCGTGCCATTCCAACAGATGAAGAGAGTCTAATAGGATCAGTTAATTCTGACATTTAGATATTAATTTTCATCGAATAATTTCTTAAGATGATAGGTCATGCTTTGTAAAAATAAAACGGGATTTATATTTCTTAATTCTACTTCTCCGGATACCTGAACTCTAGATGGAGTATAGTTTAAAATAGCTGTTATACCGCCATTAATTAGTAGATCCGTAACTTTTTGTGCATATTCTGAACTGACTGTAACAATACCAATATTAATAGATTTTATTTTAAGATCATTTGGCAAATCGTCAATACTTTGCACAATGATCCCATTTATCTCAGTTCCTATTACATCCGGGCTAGCATCGTAACAGGCAACAATATCAAAACCTTCTTCTTCAAAACCTGGATATGAAGCTACAGCACGACCAAGTCTTCCAATACCGATTACTACAGCTGTCCAACGTCTATCTAATCCTAATATATTTTCAAGTTCATCTAATAAATCTTGAACTATATAACCTTTGCCCTGCTTTCCAAAACGTCCAAAATATGACAAATCTTTTCTTATTTGTGCAGGTGTTACATCTAGTTCAATTCCCAGTTCGTGAGAAGATATAACTGTGCGCCCCTGGTCCATAATTCGTGAAAGAAGCCCACGATAAATTGGCAGTCTATCAATAACAACTTCCGGTATTTCTAAAGGCACTTTGTATCCTTAATGAGTGGTATTGGATAAGCATATCGATTGTGAAGTTTGGTGCAATCTTTTTGCAAGAAATTATTTTCGAAAACAATTGACTATCTTTAGCTATTGTCAGGAGGCCGGAATTCAATGGTTTCTTCAGCAACAATAACTGGCTCTACTCTATTAACACCACGTGTTCGAAGATCTGCAATGATCGGTTCGAGCAAAGAGTCGGGTACAGATGCTCCAGCACTTAATCCAACTATATCGACATTTTCATACCAACTAGGATCGATATCAGATAGCCCATCTACTCTGTATGACACCGTTCCGGTGCTGGCTGCAACTTCTTGGAGTCGAACACTATTGCTTGAATTTGCTGACCCTACGACTATGACTAGACCAGCGCGTTCTGCAATCGCTCTGACAGCAGCTTGACGGTTGGTAGTGGCGTAACAGATATCATTTCTAATCTCAGCATCAGGAAAGAGTTCTATAATGGCATCGATTGTTGCTTCTGTGTCATCTACCGAAAGAGTTGTCTGTGTTACGACAAATTTTTTCGCATTTGTCATTTCTAATTCAGAGACATCTTTTGGTGTATCGACTACAGTGGTACGCTCAGGTGCCTCCCCTTTAGTGCCTACAACCTCATCATGTCCTTCATGGCCAACCAATAGTATATCGAATCCATCCTTTGCAGCTTTTCTAGATTCCAAGTGAACTTTTGTCACTAGTGGACATGTTGCATCTATGACGCGTAGATTTCTTTTATCTGCTTCTTCAACAACTACCGGTGAAACACCATGTGCAGAGAAGACAATTCGAGATCCAAAAGGTACTTCTTCAATAGTATTAACAAATATTGCTCCACGCTCACGAAAGCTTTCAACGACATGTCGGTTATGAACTATTTCATGGAATGCATATATGGGAAGTTCTTCAGAATCTAAAAGTTCATCTAAAACATCGATCGCGCGAACTACACCTGCACAAAATCCTCGAGGTTCTGCTAACAGCAAAGTATGTGGCATTTTTGTTCCTTACTAATAATCTATTTTATTACGTATTTAAAGTATGGGAGAATATTTTTAGGAATTATGATGGATAATATTTTTATTAATAGAATAAGTTTTGCAGATGGTTTCCGCTCAAGTTGGTTTCCTTCTCTATTTAATCAATTGGAAACTGACGCTCCAAATTATTTGTCTTATATATGGCCTACGGTAATGAAGTCTATAGATACTCAGGGTTTTTTAGGGAGTGCATTGTACATGACCGATATGGCTCTTGATGCATGTGAATTAGTATATGAGCCTCAAACTGGTCGTTCTGATTTAGTCTCACATGGTATGACAAATACTGAAATACAGGAGTTAGAAGCTACTTTGGATTTATTTCATTATGTGCAACCGCAGGTATTATTAATTGGAGCAGCTTTAGCTGAGGCTTTTAATCGTGAACAAGTTGGTGGGCAAGGTTCTGATCAGGTAAGAGAGTTAAGTGACCGTGAAAAAAATCATCTGACTATTGAAGTTAAGATGGATTACGCCGATCCTTCTTTTTTTTCCAATATCATCGATATATTACAGTTGAACAAAGCTCCTGATTTATATCGCGCACTTGGTAAATGGCAGTTGGCAGTTGATATTTTTTGGGATGAATTACAGCATTTAGCTACGTATCCAGATTTTCGTAGACGAGGGAGAGCTTTATATTATTATGCTCGTGCAGGATCGAAATTTCTGGCAGTACCATTAAATGCAGATATTCCCTCTTTAAAAAAATTAGGAATATCTGATGAAGAAATAATGCGTGCTCAGCAAATCGTTAACGATAATGTTCCAGTATTAGCCATGATGATTATGCATAGTACTGCGATACGATTGGCATTAGGACATTCTACTCGTGAAGTAGTTCAGTCTTAAATGGGATAAGGTATTTGTTAATGTCATCTTTTGAACAGGGAAAAGGTTGGATTCCATCGAATCAGAATATTACTGAGTTACTATCAAATTCAGTGATAGATAATTTGCGCTTAGTTCATGACTCTTCCAATTATGTATTTCTAGTAGATTTATTGCATTCTTCTACTGAACTAGGTCTAGGGGTATATAAACCAGCAAAAGGTGAAAGACCTTTACATGATTTTCCGATCGATTCTTTATATCTTCGGGAAGTTGCAACTTTTGAAATTTCACGATTGTTAGGGTGGAATTTAATTCCACCAACCGTTATTTGTAATGGCCCTCACGGCATAGGTTCTTTGCAATTATTTATTCCACACGATCCAGCTCACCATTACTTTGAATTGCGTAAAAATAGTGATTATGAAGATCAACTATCCCTGATAGCTGCTTTTGACTTGATAGTAAATAACGCTGATCGTAAAGGTGGACATGTATTATTGGGTGATAGTAATCAACTATGGTGTATCGATAACGGTCTATGTTTTAATCAATATTATAAACTTCGAACAGTTATATGGGACTATGCAGGAAAAAAATTGTCTGAAAAATATTGTGAAGATCTTCATCGTATTATGCAGTATTTCGAAAGTCACCAAGGTCAGCAGGAGTTTTTAAGATTTATTTGTATTGAAGAAATTTCTGCTCTTGTTAACAGAATAAAATTTTTTTTGGAAAATCCTATACTTCCAACAATAAGTTCTAATCGCTCAGTTCCATGGCCATTAATATAAGTTTTTCTTAATTAGATTAAAAAAATTAGATAATTTTGATTTATTCTGTTTTTTTAATATCAATTGTTCTAAAGATTTTTTATTTCCGATTAGAATATGTTCTTTCCAATCTCGTAATGAAGTCTTAGTATTATTTTTTGCTGATGATGGCATAGTAAATTCTGTAAAATTTTTAAAATCTTTACCTTCTTTAATTAAGACTTTTCTCCCTGATTCTTTGACTAAAAGAATTCCTGCAGCAAGATCCCATATTCGCAAGCTATAGAATTGAGCTGTTTGAAAAATTCCTGCTGCAACGAATGCTAATTCAATAGCGGCTGATCCTGTATTTCTATTTTCTACATTTTGTATTGAAGAAATTGTTCCACCAGGTGCAGCACTGAGACGGCGTTTAAGATTAGGATTTTCAAATTGGATTAGTGGTTTTTTATTAAAATAAAGGCCACTGCCTAAATAAGCATGATATATGCCTGTTTCTAATAAGTGACTTGTAGAGCACCAAATAACACCTATTACGGGTCGATTGTTGAATAATATTCCAATAGATACGCAAAACAAGGGATATTGATTGATAAAGTTTGTTGTGCCATCGATCGGATCTATGATCCACATATATTCTGCATCTTGGTTTACTTGTTCGGCAGTTTCTTCTCCTAGTATGCCGTGGTCAGGGAATCGTGAAGTAACTAGATCGTGTATTAAATTTTCGATTTTTTGATCTATATCTGAAACAGGATTATCCGAGGAATTTTTTTCAGTGCTGGATGAATTTTTATAATTAATGATAAGTTCATCTTCTAGGCTATCTATGATTATTTTGCCTGCCTTTTCAGCACATTCGTAGGCAAATGATTCTAGTTCTGTAAGTGAATTAATTTGATTCATATTAGTCATTTTATTTAGAAACTTTCGAAGATGTACAGAGCTTTTTTACAAATGAAAGATTGTACTGAGATATAAGATATACACATATTAAGGTAAGTAATGATTTATACAAAACCTATACCAAAAGCTACTCCTGAAACTCAAGAATTTTGGGAAGGTCTTCGTCGTCGTGAGCTGCGGATTCAGTATTGTAATGAATGTTTACGTTACTATTTTTATCCTCGACCTTTTTGTCCTTTTCGCGGATGTCGTTCTCAAAATGTTACATGGGAAACAGTATCTGGATTCGCAAAATTATATAGTTATGTAATTTCACATCGTGGATTTGGAGGCTTTGAAGATGATATTCCATATGTTATTGCTGTGGTCGAACTGAATGAAGGCCCAAGGATGATGACTAACATCATTAATGTAGATCCTGAACCAAAAAACTTAATTCCTGATATGCCCCTTGAAATTGTTTTCGATGACATTACGGAAGAAGTAACGTTACCAAAATTTCAACCAATGAGTGAGTGATGGGTAGGTTTTAGAAGTGAAAAAAAATCGTACTCGCGTGGCTATTGTTGGAGCTTCTGAAACATCTTCAGTAGGTCATCTGCCTAATTATTCGATGCTTCAACTCCATGCAGAAGCAGCGCAGTTGGCATTGGCAGATGCTGGATTAACCTTCGATGATGTTGATGGACTTGCAACTGCAGGTGCTACTCCAGCTCAACTGACAGAATACTTCAATATTATGCCTCATTGGATTGATGGGACTTCTGTTGGTGGTGGATCTTTTCTGATGCATGTGAGCCATGCTGTGGCAGCTATTCAGGCAGGATATTGTAATGTTGTTTTAGTGACACATGGTGAATCTGGCCGTTCGCGAATTGGCATAAATGCTTCATCGTATAGCCCCTCAACAATCGCTGGTCAATTTGAACTTCCATATGGTGTATGGGGACCACCAAGTATGTTTTCAATTCCTATCGTTCGTCATATGCATGAATATGGGACAACAGAAGAGCAATTAGCATCAGTTGCAGTGGCTACTCGTAAGTGGGCCAACCTTAATCCAAGAGCTATGATGCGAGATTTGATTTCAGTTGACGATGTCTTAAACTCTCGTTTGATTGCCTGGCCATTACATTTATTAAATTGTTGCTTGGTTACAGATGGTGGTGGTGCATTAGTGTTGGTTAGTGAAGAGATCGCACATGAATTTACTAAAGACCCAATTTGGGTTCTTGGTCAAGGTGAAACTACTACGCATACGAACATTAGTATGATGGAAGATATGAGTAAATGGGCTGCTGCTAAACAGACTGGTGCTGATGCTTTTTCTATGGCTGAATTAACACATGATGATATCCAACATGCAATGCTATATGATGCCTTTACCCATGTTCCTATATATGCATTAGAAGGTTTGGGATTTGTGAATCCCGGGGAAGGTGGACCATATTTTGCTGAAGGACATACAGCACCCGGAGGGAATTTTCCAATAAATACCAATGGTGGAGGACTTTCGTATACACATACAGGTATGTATGGAATGTTTGCAATACAGGAATCTGTTACTCAATTGCGCGGAGAAGCAGAGCAAAGACAGGTTGATGATTTAGAAATTAGTATGGTACATGCTCCAGCGGGCATGTTTTCGGGAACTGCAACGCTGATTTTAGGAAATAAATAGGAGTTATATGAGTATAAGAGAAGAATTAGATGTTCTATTAGCGATTCATTCAACTCCAGCACGAAGATATCTCAAATCTGATCCAATTCCTGATGAAACTATTCGGGTAATTTTGGATGCTGCTATACGTGGTCCTTCAGGTGGTAATCAACAAGGATGGGGATGGATAGTAGTGAAAGATTTGAAAGTTAAGCAGGAAATTCAAAAATTCTATTTAGAAGGTTGGGAACGTGCATACGGATATCAAAAAGATGAAATACTGAACTCGACGGGTCAAGATGGTTTGGGGAAAAGGAATTTTTTATCAGCTGAACATTTGGCTAATAATTTAGCGCATGCTCCTGTTTGGGTTATACCTGTCTTAAAAAATGTTAACCAATCACCACGCGCAGGATCTTCTATCTATGGTGCTGTTCAAAATCTTATGCTTGCAGCTCGAAGTTTTGGAATAGGTTCCACGCTAACAACTTTGTATTCTGCTTATGAAGAAGAAGTTAAGGTGATTTTAGGAATACCTTCTGAATATACGACAATGGCTCTAATACCTTTAGGATATCCATCTAAAGGTAGATGGTCTCAACCCAAGAGACAGCCAATTGAAGAAGTGGCACACTGGGAAAAATGGGGCCAGTTACATCCAAAAAATACTTAACTCATTAGTGATTAATTATGAAAGGGAACAAATGCAATCTGTAGGATTTATTGGATTAGGAATTATGGGAATGCCCATGGTAAAGAACCTTCTAAATGCAGGTTTTGAAGTAAATATCTGGAATCGAACTGTTGAAAAATCTAACCAACTCTCAAGTCAAGGAGCAAATATTTGTCAGTCTCCTGGTGATGTCGCCAGAAATAGTGAAGTGATAATTATTTGTGTGACAGCTACATCGGATGTTGAAGCTGTGTTGTTAGGTAATGAATCTATTACTGACCCGATAATTAATGGTGTAGAGAAAAATAATATTGTTATTGATATGTCTACTATTTCGCCAGCAAGAACACGAGAATTTGCTATTCAATTAAATTCTATTGGTGTAAGTATGCTGGATGCTCCAATTTCTGGAGGAGAGCAAGGCGCAATAGATGGCACACTATCCATTATGGTTGGTGGGGATACTGAAATTCTTTCCAAAGTGAATAATATTTTTGAGGTTTTAGGATCTCGTATCACTCATTGTGGGCCGAATGGTGCTGGACAGACCGTTAAATTATGTAATCAAATCGCAGTATGTATTAACAATTTCGCTATGGCAGAAGCATTGATTTTTTGTGAAGCTAGTGGAGTAAACCCTGAAACGATGCTTGAAGCTATCACTGCAGGAGCAGCAGGATCATGGCAACTTTCTAATTTAGGAATGAAAATAGTTGAAAGAGATTTTTCACCAGGTTTTAAAGTAGGATTACAGCAAAAAGATTTGCGACTTGCACTTGAGGCGGCAGATCAACTCAATGTTTCACTCACTGGAACTTCTATTGTGCATCAATTTTTTTCTTCAGTTGAGCGTTCGTTGGATTCTGATGTCGGAACTCAGGCGTTAATCACTTCGCTTGAAGCTATGAATAATCTTGAAGTAGGTGGAGAAAAATGAATGTTTGTAGATAATTAAGTGCTATTGCTTAATCGCAGAATAGCTTCCATCTGGTATACGTGTTGGAAGTTTAAATCCATGATTGTTTAGTAAGTCATATGCTTTAACATCACGAATTCTTAATTCCTCTTTTGTACAAATTGACCACTCTTCATTGGGGCACCAGTTTGTGATTGCTGGATCTAATGCTCCAATATTGGCAACAGTTATCCAATAAAAGTATTCGTGAACTTGGCATCCATAGGGACAATCAAAATATCTATACCAAGCTTCCGCTGGATAAACTTTAGGTGCTTCTTCGAAGTAACCTCCACGCGCAGCATCCACTGCTTCTGTCAGGAGGCTATCTCTGGAGTCATCGAACTTATCAT
>Ga0114932_10000369_pt1 | contig 53527 bp, 49 predicted proteins | sample 2SBtaG_2_FD_87286 | JGI IMG/M metagenome (GOLD analysis project Ga0114932, IMG submission 87286) | Deep subsurface microbial communities from Kolumbo volcano to uncover new lineages of life (NeLLi) - 2SBTROV12_ACTIVE470 metaG | ecosystem: Environmental > Aquatic > Marine > Volcanic ...
TATCGTAACAACGGCCTCTTGCCAGTTGTAAAGATATTCGCTCTTCTTTCAACTCCTCCAGAGAACCGGTCTGACCAAGAACCGCGAGCATTGGGTCGCTTGCTTTAGCTTGAGTGACATCTCCCATTTTTCTTAATCTCCATATTTTTTCAGATATCTTAACACATTAAACAAAACGCCTGATACCTGAATTGATTCACCAGATTAACCCACACCGGCCCGTAATTCATAAACTTCAATACATCGATCGCAGCCACCATCTTTACTTTCCCAATCCGGGAAGTCAATCTGGATAGCTTCGATTACCATTTCATCACAAATACTCTCAGGGTCATCCACCCAGTTATATGTGGGAAACTTGCACAACGGGCAAGGCGACCCTTGAAGGTGAATAAAATCCCGTTCTTCTTCCGAAATTTCCCCAGGGTCTACATATTTACTCATCAAGGTATCAAGATCAGTAGCCATGGAGAGAAGTTCTTCGTGTGTAAACTTATCTGTTACCCAAATTCCTTCAAATATACCTCGTCTTTGCTTATCTGGAATTTTCCGATAAAAATTATCAAACTCACGAAAGCGACCTTCCTTGGGTATTACGGATACCACACCCATTCGAGCCAGTCGGGAGTCAACATACATATTCCAGAGCAGTCGAAAACGCGAAGTAATGAGGTTCTTCACCGAAGGATTGCCTGGGATAAATGCATCTTCATAGTCAAACTCGGGATCAACCATGTCCTTGGCGTGCATGAACTCCTGGATTAAGAAAGCATCCAGATCCAGAGCCTCTTCAGGGTTACTAAATCGGCTTGCAAGAACTCTCATTTCTATGATCGGGTTACCTGATACTCGATTGAGGACGTTTGATCCCTCATCAACTTTATTGATCGCCCTTTTAACAATTACCTCTTTGATGCGTTCTTCAAATTCACGCGCCAGATCGTAGGAAATCTCATCGTTTTCTTCAGGAGCGAGCGCTTCTTCTTCCTCAACCACAGCAACTGCTTCCCCCTCAGCTTGTTCTCCTTCAGCAGTTTCAGCCTGCTCCCCTTCTGCCATTTCGGATGGCGCTTCTTCCAACTCTTCAGCAGCTTCGGTAGGCTGACTTGCCTGCAACAAAGCAGATTTTTTAGAGGTGCGTTTTCTCTTGGGAATCAAGCCCACCGCTTCCAAAGCTCGTAACACATGGTCACCCAGCTTTAGTTTTTCGAGGAAAAACAAGCGGTTTACTTTCTCGAATGCGATCTCCCGATCATCTTCAGGAAGTTCGTAAATGGGATCGGCAAGAGAATGGAATTCGTCATAATCAGAACGATAACCCGACCGTTCCAAATGGTTAAGATGCCGGAATACCGACTCTTCCATTAGCTGAGCACTATAACTAACTTTCATAAATCCAAATCGATTGTTAAAGTCAAAAAATAGAAGCGTTTATCGCTATTAAAAGGCGAAATCCGCCCTCTTTATATTACTTTTGAATAGGATAATTTAGCTCCTTTTAAAGGCTTATGTCAAGACAAAAGGCCTTTATTTTTTAGGAGTTACGCTTCGGAAAACTTTAGATAGCATTTTGCTTGAAGAACTAAAAGATTTCCAAAACTTTGCTAAATAATTCCTATTTTATACTTTTTACAGCCACAACACCAGATTATTCCCACACTCAAAAGCCAATAACTTCTAGATATTCAATTATTATTGCACCGACTGATCAAATTACTTCTTATCGATCTCATCTTTCATTTTTTCCATGGCTTTAATTGCTTCCATGATCGGTTCTGGATCTCCAAGATCACGCGCAATTTCTCGCGCATCCTTCAAATATTTATCAAACTCATCAAACCGACCCACCAGTATCTGCATTCTAGCAACCGTCATATTGAATTGGATTAAATTCGACCAGCTCTTTATTTCGCGAAAACATTCCGCAGCCTGTCCAAAATATCTTTCCGCATCATCGTATTTCATATCTTTAAACTTCAAGTTACCTAAATACGTCAAATCCTGACCAGCTCCCCGCTGATCCCCCACTTCTTGAGTGAGTTTCAATGCATTTAAATATAATTCTTCTGCTTCTTGTCTTTTGCCATTGCTGAATGCCAGATTACCGAGATTGCGATAATCTTCTGAAATTTCAGCTTTGTCATTCAACTTGCTCGAAATTTCAAATGCCCTTTGAAAACCTTCGCTGGCTTTTTCGCGGTATCCCCTTTCCATATTAAATTTTCCAAGGTTCCTGAGATCCGCGCAAATCTCTCGGGGTTCATTGACTTTTTCAGATGTTTCAAGAGCCTTAACATAAAACTTTTCCTGATTGGCTCGTTCTTTCTTCTCAACATAAATTTTTGCCAATACCCGACTGTCTGCAAGGACGTTCCGAACATCATTGATTTGCTCGGCAATTTCAAAAGATTTCAATGCATATTTTTCCGCATTCCCCCAATCCTCCTTTTGCAAATAGAGGTTGTACTGGTTGCGATTGTCTTCGGCCATCTCCGGCTTATTATCCGCACTGGTATTCAAGGTTAGAGCTTCCAAATAATTTTTCTCAGCACCCGACCAGTCTTTTTTCTGCAAACAGATATTGCCGAGATTTCTATAATCCGCAACGAGTCCCTTGGCATTGTTGGCAGTCTTATTTATCTTTAATGATTTGTTCACCAGCTTTTCAGCCTTCTCCATTTTGCCGGCCAGAATCAAAATATTTAGATAATTGGCATACAATTCTTTGAGGCCTCCCTGCTCTTTCGATTCTTCTTTAATCTTGATGGCGCTGCTATAGTTCTCCTCAGCTCCCTTAAAATCTTCCTGCTGCATCAAGATGCTTCCCAGGTTACCGTAGGCTCCACCCAGTGCTTGCTTATCTCCAGATTTTTCATGCAGGGCAATCGTTTCCCGTGCCACTTCCGCAGCCTCATCCCAACTGTTGGACATAAACAGCACATTGCCGAGATCGTTCAACAGCATCAACTTCAGCTTCGGATCTTTCTCAGCTTCAGGTTTTTTTAGACCTTCGCGAATGGCTTGCTTGCGATTTTCCAGATACTTCGGCTGAGAAAAAATGAACATCAGCTTGTCCTGCACTTCCTGGACAGCTGTTTGTTCTTTCATCTCTTCAAAAAGATCACTGGCTCGCATAAAATTATCTTCAGCCTTGTCGAACTCTTCCTTCTTAAGATAGATGTCACCCAAAGACTCACATTGCTGAGCAATGCCAGGTCGGTTTTCATTTTTTTCCATCAACTCCAGAGAACGTAAATACTGTTCTTCCGCTGCATCCCAGTTTTTTTGCAGACCACGAACATTACCCAAATTGGCATAACCGCGGGCTTCTCCTAGTCCATCGCCCAGCTCCTGCATGGTTTTGAGGGACTTCTCAAAATTTTCCCATGCCAGTTCGAGTTTATTTTGATTGAGGTAAATATTTCCCAGACTACCGAGGAGATAAGAGTTTCTGCGTTTGTCAGAATCTCCAATCACTGCCAGGGCTTTTTTGAAATACGTTTCCGCTTCATCCACTTTTTCAGGCTGCCCTTCAGCGGCCATTTGCAAATAAATTCCAGCTAAATTTGCATAACAAACACCCGCAGATGCTTTGTCATCCATTTCTTCCAAAAGGGTCATGGTTTTCTGGATGGTTTCGATTACCTTGTCCATGCGCTTCCACTGGAAATATATTTCTTCCAGTTCCTGCAGTTTGGCAATGGCCTTGGTTTTTTGTCCAGTGGAGATAAGTGACTCAACACTGGCCACCAGGCCTTCTTCGTTCTTCTTTAAAAACAGGGGAGATTTTGTAATGGACTCAATGCGTTCATCGAGTTGTTTTATTTTTCTTTCATCCTGCTTGGCAGCAGACATAAACTCTTTGGCTTTTTCATAAAACTCAATCGCCTTTTCCGCTTCTTCTTTTTTCAGATAGATATTTCCCAGGTACTCACTGTAGATGCCTTGCCCCAATGGGTCGTTGGCCTCTACCATAATCTGCATGGCTTTCTGATAGTTTTCTTCCGCCTTGTCGAAATTGCCCTGGTAAAAATATACGTTCCCTAAATTGCCCAATGAACTTTCGACCCCTTTGCCATCCTTCAACTTTTCCATGAAAGTGAGCGAACGGGAATAAAATTCCTCAGCCTTGTCAAATTGCTTGCTCTGAAAACTGATATTACCGAGATTGCCCAAAACATAGGCCTGCCCCGCATCATCACCCTCTTTTTCCATTTCCTTTAAAGCTGCCAGAAAATTGGACTCTGCTTCCTGAATATTGTTCTTTTGCAAATTCTCGTAACCGAGATTCTCCAGTTTTCTTCCTTCACTCACTTCACTCATAACCGGGCACCACCTTTTAAATTTTTAACGGACATTATATTTTTGCAAAGAAATAAACAGCGACTTGAGGACATAAAATAGCCCTGCCATCAACTTAAGTATTTCTAGCTAAATGAGTTATTTTGATAATAATTGTGTGATCCAAATTATAGAGTTCTAAAGGGCCTCTGTCAATCATTCCACTAAGGGTGAAAAGACCTGTTTTCAAAGAATAAGCTCATTGGTTGACAGATTGGAAGGAGGCTCACTATAATCACCTCTTCATTCTTTCAAGCCAGAAACACCACTGAGGGGTAAATAGTGACCAAAGTTGAAAAAATCATCGAAGCATTGACCCGGGAAGGCTCTCTCATTTTCGCCAATAATCTTTCCTACGCATCCGAACTTGAAAAAAAGCTCCCAAACCTTAAAACAGAAGAAAAAGACGATTGTGAATTCTGGTATGAAAATGATTCGCCCACAATCGCAAATACCCGAGTCAAAGTTTTCCCGACTCGGCATATCGTTTTCTACAACGAAGAAGGACGACGATTTCTCTGCACCGATCCCGAAGGCACACCGCTGCACGAAGCTTTATGGACGGAAGATGACAATAGCGGCGAAACGCAACTGGCCCTTGCCCGCATGCAACTCGACTGCAAACAATGGGTGGGCATCAAACCCCGCGCTAAAACTTTTTCAACTCAAATAGATATCAGCACTCATGAAGGCTGGGAAAATATGTCTCTCGATGACCTTCGCGAGAAAGCCGCAGAAGCCTGGCGCGTACCCTTCTCGGAAATAAAATATTTTTATGACGACAACCACATGGTGCATCAAGGCGAAGGCAAATACGATATCCGCCTCACCAAAGATGGACTGTATGCTCTACACGAAGGCACATTTGATAAATCCATATTCATCAGTTTTATGTTTCAGGTCAATTGGGCCAAACTCGACCTGATCCCTGTAGTCGAACTCTTTCAGTCCACCCTGCCGGGAACTGGCGGCGCCGTCTTTGAGTTTATCTGGGGAATTTTTAACGACCAGTCGCGGGAAGAAGAACTACCCCCGTTGCGATATCGCGGTCTGCCGACCTACCCTTCCAAGGAAGCGTTTAATATATTTTCAGCTTTCTTTGAACCTAAAGGACCGGAAGGGAAAAACATCAAAACCGTTTTTATGGATCCACAAACTTCCAACGAAATTGCTTGGACACCACAAAAGCATCCGCCAGTACGTTATTTCAGTGAGCAACAAAAAGTAGCCATCACCGCGCAAGACGGCTACCTGTACAAGGTCACGGCGTTTGACGATCCAATCACGTTCCCCTTCACCAATTGTGTCGGAGTGAGGAAACCTCCCATCGAACGGGAAGTGCGTGTGGGAAATCAGACCTTGAATCTTATCGAAGGCAAACTTGGACGCGAAATATTATTTGAACCCAGTTGGGGACTCCGACCGCAAACCTATCCCACAAAACTCGCGGATAAATATCCGTTCACATGGCAGTGGTTTTTCAACGGGGAGCCTCCCCATGTTGACCCGGTAAAATCTTTATACACCGTTCCCTTTTATCCTGAAGGACAGGCAGACATCGACGAGTCTTCCTTACAGCCAATGGTGCTTGACCAGATTTTTCACTATATGGAAATGGCTCCGGCAATGTCGTCAAAACTGGAGAAAATGGAATCCGTTCTTATCCATACCTTCGACACCGTGCTTGCTGGCTGTATCGACAGCTCGAAAGACCGGCAATATACTGTGCTCTACAGCGATCCGGAATTTGCACAAAAAAACGCGCAACTCTTATGGAACTTCGCCGCCTCGAAAGATCAATTGAGCAATTTGGAAAGAGTTTCGTTTCTGCCTGAGGGAGAGCATATCCGCGACGCCTACAGCCAGAAATACGATCTGATCTTTAAATGGATTCCGTTCATGTACCATCAGGACCGCGAAGCCTGCGAAAGCATGTTAACGGCATTGTCTGAAGCATTATCACCGGGAGGATTCATGTTTCTGGTGGGACCGCGTCAGCTACAAGGTCTGTTCGATCACTACAAACTCGATGCTCTCTATAATGATCCGGTTTACAATATGCCGTTCTTCCGCCAGCACATAAAAATGTGTCCAGAGAATCAGGTCAATCCAGACCTATGTGTGTTTCTCGCGCAGAAAAAAGGTGAAGAAGAAAAGAAAGCCGACCCCGCCACCAGCGTGGCAGCCAAAGCAGCACAAGACACCTTCGATGGCACCATCCCACAAATGCGCGGCTTTAAAAGACCGAATTGAGCAACCCCGTTTAACCACAGATGAACACCGATAAACAGAGATGTTTAGCCTCCCCCTGCGTTAAATTTTCCATAGCTTTCGCACCCCGCAGGGGTAATAAGGGGGATTGAGGGGGTTTTGATTCAATTCCTCTCCCTTGGAGGGGGAGCAAACAAATCTGCAAAACTGGCAGAGTATGCAACCAAATTCCTAGACCCTCCTAGTGGCTGTTCTTAAGAAACTCTTTATTATTTTATCTGTGCTATCGGTGTCCATCTGCGTTTATCTGTGGTTAAAAAAGGTTTTGCTGGCAATCACAACATAACCTCTGGGGAGAGGTGGTGGTCGTGGGCTTCGGGATTGTTTTTAACGTAGAGTTGCGGCAGATCGCTGGTGCCGAACTTGGTGATGTAGAGGAAAACATGTTCGCGCGCGTTGATGCGTAACGCCCAAGGATTAAAATCATCCTGATAAAATTTTTCGTAGCGCTGCATCGCCTCTTCAGTCGTCTGACCGGATTCGGGAGTGTAATAATAATCGAGAGCGAGATCGTGTTCGGGATTGACCTTCACATCGATTTTATATTCATCGGCAGCAAACATTACCGGTGCGTTTTTATAAAGAACGAAAAAATACATTTCGACGGAAGGGATCTGGTGCTGATTGTCGATCAGGAACTGGCGTGTGTCTTCTGCCTCGGCTTCGGTTTCTGAAGGGAAACCATAAAAGCACATGACATGACTCCAGATGCCCACCCGTTTGGCCTGCTCCAGATTGATTTTCGCAGCTTTAATATCGGTATCTTTTTTAACCAGTTTGATGATGCGCTCATTCGCCGATTCTAATCCGTAATAAAGCGAACGACAGCCGGACTTATGCGCCATGTCCCATATCTCCGGTTCCAGGAGTTGTGATTCGAACCTTATGAGTGTCGTCCAATAAATATCGAGTTCGCGTTCGACCATCATTGGCGGCAACTTGATGAACAGTGCCGGCGGAAACGACTCGTCGGTGAACATGAAATGTTTTGCGTTGAGTTTGTTTTTCAGATATTCCAGTTCATCTACAATCTGGTCAGCGTGTTTGGCACGAAACTGGTCGATATAACCGGCACCGTGATCGCAGAACGTACATTTACCCCAATAACATCCCCGCGTACCGAGGTAGGGCACGAGTTTTTCCGGTGAGAAATATTTTTCCCAGGGCATGCCATCGAAATCAGGCGGCGGCAATTCATCAACTCGCTCTTGATAAGTCTCGTTGACGTGCATCTGATCATTTTCATCTTTATAGATGAGATTCGAGACCTCGTTCATTTTGCGTTTGCCCGATAGCGCCTCTACCAGCCATACCAGGGCATGCTCCCCTTCGTAGGTGATCATCGAATCGAAGGCTTTGCCAAAGAAATGCGGCTTCTTGGCAAACTCGTCTTTCAATCGTGTGATGATGTTGCCCCCCACAGTGACATGGATATCGGGAAAGGCTTCTTTGATCAACGTGGCAAAGGTGATGCCCGACATCAATTGCACCGGGGTCCCTATCGATATCCCCACCACTTCCGGTTTTTCTTTTTTGATGGATCTTAAAACCAGTTGCCGGCAGATATCGGCGTAGACATTGACCTTATTGTCGAAGGGGACTTTCAATAAATCTTCGGAAACCCAGGGCCGGTAAACGTTGAGGTTGCTCTCGATGGGATAGAACTGGATGCTTGCTGGAAAATAGGCTACGGATACATATTCCATAACTTCGCGGAAAGCGTTGAGGGCCCATTCCGATTTTTCCACTTCATAAAATTCCTCGCTGCGCATGATTTCCTTGGCGCGGCCCACTTTCTGGATATGGTAGTCGAGATCGATATGCTGATAATCGCTGAGCATTTGCTTTAGCTCTGCGTCTTCAGCACTTAGATTGGCTTCATTTCGTTTGAGTTCTTTGAGGCGGTCTTGAATTTTGCCCTTAATAAATAACAGGAATCCAGGGGTAAAAATATGGTCATACATTTCCACATTGATGTCTTTGAGAACGGTTTCGATGCCGTTCTGCCGCAACACCGCCGCGAGACTGGGCAAGGCCAGATAAGGAGCCGTAGGCACCCACTCGGGTGGAAATATCAACATGACCTTCTTCATTGGTACTCCTTTAATAAACGCCGATTATTTGATGGGCGCTATGTTATCATAAATCTATTCCAGACTTCAGATAGCTGAGGGCCTTCATGAAAAACCTGCTTTTTTTCTGATCCGCTATTAAGTTTTTGGAATCCAATAGGTTAATGCTAACATATGTGCATCTAATATTGAAAATTAACGGGAAGCGAGATTCTCCCCTGTGGTCCAATGGGATTACGCCCCCTATAGTCAATGGAGCAATAAACAAGTCATGTCTCAAACTGAAACGAGTGCAGAAGTAAAAGTAAAGATAATGCTTGATGAAGCAAATCTGGCATTTTCGGAAACGTCCGAACGTAAGGACACCGCCGGTGACCGCAAACCTGATGGTTCGGCGTGGGAAGAAGGCCGTATGGAAGGCGAATATGATGAAGCGGATTACCAGAAAATTCTCGATTTACAAATGAAAGCGGCTATCGTCTGCGACGAACACCCGGACCTGGAAGAAAAAACGGCCAAGCTGTTTGAATCCATTAATGAGACCAATGGTGAGGAAGTTCTCAACACGGTTCTCGCTGATGAAAACATTATGGTGTTGAGTAAAGCCGCTGTCACAACATTCATCTTGAGGTTCCCAACGGTGCAATCTTTCGTAAATAAGGGACACCCTCTGGTACTGGCGATGGATGAATATATGCTGGAAAACGCAGATGCGCAAAACTGGCACGACTACAACAACATCGCACAGGAGCGAGGTTGGCTTTCCCAATAAGCTGACCCAATGGTTTTAGATCAATGAAGTTTCGATACAATCTTGCCAAGAAAACCTTTAAGGGTAAAAAAGTCGTTGAGCGTGGGGTCGAAGACCTCATTGATGAAGATCAGCGCGGCAACCATTCCAGTGGCAATGATCCGAGCCCACTGAGTCTCGATAAAGAAACCATCACACCCAAAGAAGCCGAAGAGCCGAAAGAAGTTTCTCGGCGCGACTTGTTTTCTTTTGGAAGGTTGGGCGATTTTGCCGAAGCGGTTGAAGACGACCGTAAAAAGCAGCCCAAGAAAAATAAAAAAGAGCCAATCGACGAAGAATCGGAAGAGCTGGAAACCGTGGAGCCGGCAGCCACTGAAGAACCCGCCGAACCATTGGTACTGGAAGATGAAGACGCTCCCAAACCCGGCTTCTTCAAACGTCTGGTTTCTAAATTCAAGTCCGATCCCCTTCCCTCAGAAAATATTGAATCCACGAATGAAGACATTGCAGAAAAAAAAGAGGAGTCTTTTGCAGAGGCTCTTGATACGGCCGAAAAAGAACTCCCACCCGAGGAAGGTGTCAATATTTTCGCGTTGGAGGAAGGCGAAGAAGAAGATCCGGAATATGACCGGCGCAATTTATTACGACAAGGCTTTCATTTCTTTGCCAAGCCTGCCGTTGAAAACGTTCAAAATAAAATAGACACGGTCAACAAGGCGGTTGATAAAATCACCAAACGGGTTCCGGTGTTAAGACCTCCGGGAGCCATTTCGGAAAAAGCATTCCTGCAAGCCTGTTCCCGCTGCGACGAGTGCATTCATGCCTGCCCAAAAGATGCGATTCAAAGGGCTCCCAAAAAAATGGGATTCCTCATCCACAACACGCCCTATATTGATCCGATGCGCAATCCATGCGTCATGTGCACCGATTTGCCTTGCATCCCCGCTTGCCCGGATGGTGCCTTGTTGCCTGTTCAGGAGCTGAGTGATGTGAGCATGGGCTACGCAATTCTGGATAAAAAGAAATGTCAGGCTTACGGTGATACATTTTGCCAGCAATGTGTGATCGACTGCCCGGTTCCCGGAGCCATTCATCAAGTGAACGAAAAGCCCATCATTGATAAAAATATTTGTACAGGATGCGGTGTCTGCATGCGTTCGTGCAGCACGGTCAATATTCCCCTAGCCATAAAAATAAAACCGCAGATGGTCATTGATTACCAGTTGCATAAAAAACAATTGGAAAAAGAGAGAGCCCGCATCGAAGCTGAACAGCTTACAGCGGAGAAGTTGGAAGCTGAAAAATTAGCTGCAGAACAGGAAAATGAAGAAGCCGAAGGCGAAACCAGCGGCATCGAGTCATAATACTTACTCCCTCAGCAAAAATCATCGATTTATCCCTTGCAAGTATCCTCTGTTTTCAGTAAGTTAGTCGTTTTGCTCCCTTTGCGACTAGGGAAACTGAATTACTTGTTTAAAAATAAAGGTCATAAATGAGCAGTGAACTTCAAAGAACGCACCATTGCGGTGAGTTAACAGATAAGGATATTGACAAGCAGGTCACTCTTTGCGGATGGGTGCACACACGCCGTGACCATGGCGGGTTAATCTTCGTCGACCTATGGGACAAACATGGTCTGACACAGGTGGTGTTGAATCCGCAAATCGACCATCTTGCGCATGAGCACGCACAGTCGATTCGTGGCAATTTTGTCATTGGCGTTGTAGGAAAAGTACGCGCCCGACCCGATGACATGATCAACCCAAAATTACAGACAGGAAAAATCGAAGTTTACGTCGATGATTTGAGCATACTGAATCGATCGGAAACTCCACCTATTTCTCCCTGGGAACCGCAAGACACTTCCGAAGCGCTGCGCTTGAAATACCGTTTTCTGGATTTGCGCGGACCGGAGCTGCAGCGGAATTTAAAGATCCGCTACGACATTACGCGCGTTGCCCGCAACGAACTGCATCGACACGGCTTCATGGAAGTGGAAACGCCGATGCTGACAAAAAGCACTCCCGAAGGAGCGCGAGACTACCTGGTTCCGAGCCGATTGAATCCGCAAAAATTTTATGCGCTGCCGCAGTCCCCTCAACTATTCAAACAGATTCTCATGGTTTCGGGAATGGATAAATATTTCCAAATCGTCAAATGTTTTCGTGATGAAGATTTGCGGCAAGACCGACAACCAGAGTTCACACAGATCGATATCGAAATGTCTTTCGGCAATGAAACAATACTTTTTCAAATGATCGAAGAGATGATGGCAGCAATTTACAAAGAAGTATTGAACGAAGAAATTGCAACGCCCTTTCCAGTTTTAAAATATCAGGATGCGATCGACCGGTTTGGTACTGACAAGCCGGATATGAGAATCGATATGGAAATCGTTGATCTGGCAGAAATTGTCCGGGGAACCAAATTCAAGGTCTTTGCGCAGGTGTTGGAATCTGGAGGACAGATTCGAGCCTTAAATATCAAAAACAGTGCAGACTCTTTATCTCGAAAAGCGCTTGATGATCTGACTGAAATCGCCAAAACCTACGGCGCGAAAGGAATGGCGTGGATCAAGGTTCAGGAAAATGAATTGCAGTCTCCCATCATCAAATTTTTTGAGCAGGAAATGCTCGACCGCATGTTGGATAAACTGGACAGCAAACCGGGAGACACCGTGGTGTTCATCGCAGACACACCCAAAATCGTTGCTGACGCCTTGGCGCATTTACGTCTTGCCATTGCCAAATTACTGAACCTTGTTGACGAAACTAAAAACGCTTTTATCTGGGTGACCGAGTTTCCACTGGTGGAATATGACGAAGCAGAAAAAAGACATACCGCCATGCATCATCCCTTCACCGCTCCGCGTGAAGAAGATTTGGACAAATTCGAATCTGACCCCGCGGCCATTAAAGCCCGCGCCTACGATCTGGTTTTAAATGGCAACGAAATCGGCGGTGGCAGTATCCGTATCCACCAGAAAGAAGTGCAGGAGAAAATGTTCAAGCTACTCGGCATCGACAAAGAAGAAGCCGAGGCAAAATTTGGATTTCTATTGGATGCACTGCAATACGGTGCACCACCTCATTGTGGTATTGCAATGGGGCTTGATCGCGTTGCGATGCTATTGACCGGTGCGGATTCCATTCGCGATGTGATTGCATTTCCGAAAACACAGAAGGCCACTTGTCTGATGACCCAGGCGCCCTCAGAAGTGGATAAAAAACAGCTGAAAGAACTCAAACTGAAAGCCGACCTGAGCTGATATCTATCTCCAAGTGGGGCGAAAGCTGTAAATTTTGTCCTATAACCCCGTCCACTCGCATTTGTTTTGATTCGAATCCCCTGATTTGATAGCCTTTTTCTGGCTGGACCCTTTAAAACCTTTTTTGAGGCACTGTATGTAATTTCTGGAATAGAGTTTTTATCTGAAAATTAGGGACAGTATAAAATGCTTTCGATACACTATTTGTAGTGAGGTGTCTTTATTCCTCTTAAAGATCATCTCCTCCTCGGATTCCGGGAGCAGGGTGTTCCCCCCTTGTTCCCGGATTTTTTTTACCCTCCTCTTTGTGATACTCTTGACTTACAAAATTTTTACCTGGCTATGATGTCCCTACGCGAAAAAACAGAAAAACTAAAATCCCTGATTCAGAAAATGGATCGTGTTCTCATTGCCTTTTCGGGTGGAGTCGATAGCACTCTGGTTCTCGCCATAGCCCATGAAGTCCTGGGCAGGAATGTTCTTGCTGTAACGGCTCAATCCGACAGTGTGCCCAACCGGGAAAGGGAAGCCTGCCATCGGTTATCGCAAGAAATTGGCGCAGAGCATATCTTTATTCAAACAAACGAAATGAGTAATCCGGATTATAAGGCGAACCCTGCCAACCGTTGTTACCACTGCAAAACCGAGCTGTATTCCTGCTTGAAAAAGGTGGCTCTTGAAAAAAAGTTCCCCTACATTTTAAACGGAATCAATACGGACGATTTGGGAGACTACCGACCGGGGATCGATGCGGCGCGTGAAAATGAGGTGAGGAGTCCATTGGTCGAAGCAGGATTCAACAAACAAAATATCCGCGACCTTGCGCAGCAAATGGAACTTTCAATATGGGACAAGCCCGCAATGGCCTGCCTGTCATCACGCATCCCTTATGGAGAGCAGGTGACCCACGAAAAACTCAAAAGGATAGAAAAGGCAGAAGACCTTTTACTCGCAATGGGATTCAAACAACTTCGAGTTAGACATCATGGTGAAACAGCAAGAATCGAACTGGGACAAAATGAAATGCAACAGTTCACTGCCAATATTGAAAGTACTGTGAAAGAAAAATTCAAGGTGTTGGGATTTCATTCAGTATACTTGGACCCCAAAGGCTATCGCATGGGAAGTCTCAACGAAGTTCTCAAAGAAAAGACAGATTATGTTTAACGTACAGTTACGACCCGAAGTAAGAAAACAACTGAAAGACCCGGATGGGTTTGCCAATGGACTGGGCCTTGTCTACACAGGCCTCACCCTCACCATGGGCGGAGTGGTGATGATGCTGATTCTGTACTTCAACAAACCGGAACATGTGCTTCATCCCACCTGGATTCTGTTCATCGGCCTGGGCATTGTCGCCTGGGGCGAAATCAAAAAAGCCCGCTGCAAATAATCGGGCAACGCCCGATGGTAATAGGTCTAATCCCGTAGAGCATTCAGAACCAAATAGCTTTTTTCAATAAGTTAGCTCCCTTGACTCGTCATCGCGAGCCGCAAAACGGCGCGGCGATCCAGCTTATATCAAAGAATACCTATAGCCCTTCTCTTTCCAAATTTTAAAAACATATTCCAATAATTCCGGATGGCTTGAGGCACCGCATACAGGAGCTAATTCCTTACCAGCTTGCGTAAGAAAAGCTACTCCAAGCTCCACCCTTTTACTTCCCGGTGGTTCGATATTTATAATTGTCCCAAAATAGTGGCAATTTAAAGGCTTTTCAACATCAAGAAATGAGTACCCATTTACGGCATCAAAATTAACCAACCCTATGCTATCCAGATGGCTAAGAGTTTCAAATTTTATTCCTTGTCCATTATAAATTTCATTATGGACATCATAAATAAAAGGGAAAAAACTCCCAAATTTAAACCCAAAACCCATTAGTTTAGTAAAAAAATGAGCATCTTGTTTATCTAAGTTTGCTACAAGTTCAACAGTACGCTTTGAAAAAGCTCCTGGCTTATTTGCCTCCTTCGCCAATAGCCTTGACCATAGACTCTGCATTTCTTCGTCTGAGACGAGACGACATTTATCAAAGAAATTGGCAATCCAATCCCTTTCAAGGTCTTCCGGTTTGGAATCATCTTTAAGTCCATTCACAGCCTTTGCGGTTATTTTTTCTATATTTTCTTGTTTGATGGTTTCTTCCGCAATCATACGATGCATTGCCCGCTCTTGAATGCCAGAAAGCTTAATTTTTCCAAGCGCACGAATTTTATCTGCTTCAACCTCAGCTTTTGCTAGTTGTTTGATTTTCCGAGGTTCATAAACCACACCAATGGCATCAGATCTTTTTTTCAATCAAAACCGTAGCGGGTTTTGAAAGATTACTAAAATCTATATTTACTAATGATTTATCCTCGCCCATTTTTCTCTCCCAACCCTCATCTACGTCATTGCGAGGAGCGATTGGCGACGAAGCAATCCAGAAAAACTGGATCGCCACGCCGCTTCAGCGGCTCGCGATGCCAGTCAGACTATTTCTTCGTAAAGGTCGTTCCATTTAGGATTCATTTTTTCGATTAATTCTATTTTCTTTTTTCTGGAACCCGATTTTATCTGTTTTTCGCGGTTGATAGCGCTATCCATATTTTTATGGCATTCATAATATACCAACCTCTTGCAACCATATGTTTTGGTAAAACCAGACACTGCTCCGCTTTTGTGTTCATATACCCGTTTGACCAAATTACTGGTTACTCCCGTATATAACGTTCCGTTTCGTTTATTCGTCATTATATAAACGGCAGGCTGTTTCATTTTTTTGTGGATCGCCGCGCTCCTTTCAGTCGCTCGCGATGACGATCAGGAAGGTTACTCAACTATTCCGCCAGTTCTTTTGACCGGAGGGTGGCTTTTTCAACAGCGTTCATCAGGGTAGCACGCAGGCTGCCTTTTTCGAGGGCGTGAAGTCCCGCAATGGTCGTTCCTCCTGGAGAGGTCACGCGGTTTTTCAATTCTCCAGGCGATGTTCCTGTTTCCCTTACCAGCAGGGCTGACCCCAAAACCGTTTGAACAGTCAATTCATTTGCAACATCCCTTGAGAGACCCATTTTGACACCAGCATCTGAAAGAGCTTCGATGATCATAAAGATGTAGGCGGGACCACTGCCACTCAATCCCGTTACCGCATCGATTTGTTCTTCGAGGACTTCCACCGTCCGACCTACCGCCTGAAAAATTTCGTGGGATATTTTCAAATCGGGTTTCCCGACTCCCTTTCCGGCCGTGATAGCAGTGACCCCCTCTTGAACCACGGCGGGTGTATTGGGCATGGTTCTCACCACACAAAGTTTTTTCTTTTTGCCCCGGCTCAAGGCTTTTTCTATTTGTGAAATAGGCGTTCCTGCGGCAACGGAAATAACCAGTTTTTTGGCATCCACCTGATCGGCTACATCGTTTAGCACTTGCTGAATGATTTGTGGTTTGACTGCGACAATCAGGACATCGGACCTCTTTACCAGATCAGGATTATCTTTCACCACCTTGATTTTATATTCAGAAGTCAAAAATGTCTGGCGGCTCTTACTCGGTTCTGAAACAAAAATATTGGTTGCCTTGATCAATGAAGACGAAAGCATCCCTTTAATAATGGCTTCTGCCATATTGCCGCCGCCGATGAACCCTATTTTTTTATTTTTCAACACGAACTTATTCTCCTAATAGTTTTTGAAAGCCTTCCAGCCTTTGAAGGCTTGAGAGCTCTTCTTAAGCACGAATATCTAAGTTAGCTAAAGTGAGTCCTGACCTATTTTCCTCCGGGCGTGGCCCGGGCGCCAAAAATGGCTGTACCGACACGGACGAGCGTTGCGCCCTCTTCTATTGCAATTGTGAAATCACTGGTCATACCCATTGACAACTCATTGAGCTCGACCCCTTGGACCTTTAATGCCTGACAATCATCCCGCAATTCTCGCAATCTGCTAAAATATTTACGCGAATTTTCTACCTCACTGTCCTGCGGTGGAATTGTCATCAAACCTTGCACCTGAATCCCTTTTAATTGCGCAAAATCCGGAAGCTGTGTTTTCAACTCTGAAGGTGTCATTCCAAACTTGGCTTCTTCTCCGGAAATATTAACCTGCAATAATACGGCTTGTGTCCTGTTCTGACTTTCACAATGCGTGCTAATTTTTTTTGCCAAAGACAGGCTATCAACGGAATGGATTAGGTCAAAACGGGAATCAAGATATTTGATCTTGTTTTTTTGCAGATGACCGATGAAATGCCAACCCACGTCTGGGAGGTTGACTTCATCAATTTTGGAAATCGCTTCCTGGACTTTATTTTCACCAAAACATTTTGCTCCGGCTTGATAAGCATCTAAAACTTTTTCAGAAGACACTTGTTTGGAAACTACAATCAGACGGATGGAGTCAGGGCTTCTTCCCGCTTTTTTGGCGGCTTCACTAATATGGAGTTTCACTGATGCGAGGTTATCAGCTATCAATGTCGTGTTTACCTGGATCAGTAGAGAGCTTGTGTTCCTCGCTCACCGGTTCTTACTCGCACCGCATCTTCCACCGGGAGCACGAAGATTTTCCCATCACCCAAATTTCCGGTATGGACCGTCTTGACCAGCATATCAATCACTTCTTCAACCGCTTCGTTTTCAAGAACGACAGAGATTTCTACACAAGGATGGAATTGGGGAACTATTGCATCGGAATCTGAATTAATTTGTCCCATGGGTTTGCCAATGCCTTTGACGTCGACTACAGACAAACCAGGCACCCCAAGCTCAAAAAGCTTTTCTCGAACCGCTTCCAGCTTTTCATATTTTATATAACACTTGATCATTTTCATGGCTTACACCAATTTAGACCTAATTGCGAACTTTAGCAAGGTGGAACAGTCAGGAATTTACTGTTTCAGTTTCCTGGTTTGCCGGCAACAACAATTTGTGCCAGTTATTTTTTTCCCAATTTCGCGCATCCTTAAAATTCTTATACTCCTTTTCCTTCTTTTTGAATTCAGGGTGATGGCTCTGCCACGATCCGTTTTTCTTATAAGAAGGCGCGAACTGATGGCACATTTCGTGATACAGGGTCAACTCAAGGACATAGATAGGAACAAAGTCCTGTTTCAAACGAGGGTGGACACGGATGAGTTTTTTATTCTCATCATAAGATCCGTAACGAAAACCACTCTTATTCTGAGTTTTTACATCGCGACCCCATTTAACGGTGGCCTTGATTTTGTCATTAAAATATTCCCGATTGAGCCTATCAAACATCGCCTCTATATCTCTATCATCTTCCTGCAAAACTTGTGCAATGGATTCAGCTTCAATATCTGCCAATTCCTGACCTTCAATGAAATCTTTAATCAATGCTTTCACAGTATCGGAAATTTCATTTTCTTTTTTCACCTTACTCAATAGCTTTTGAGTTAAATTTTCCAGCACCACCGATTGACGTTGTTCGAATTCATCAAAATAGTTTTCATTGAATATTTCAATTTTTACTATTTGATCTTCCGGACCGATCCGTAACTGGCCAACATACTCCATGCCATTTTTCTTAAGAATGAACATTCGGGTCAACGACTCTTGTGTGCCATCGCGGTTTGTGCCCAGAGACAATGTCCCCAAACTAAAGGTTTTTAAAAGGTTTTGAACGGGTATCTGTATTTGATTCATCAGGTGGGCCATGAGAAGAGTTGAGAAATTTCAAACTAGCTAAACTGAAAGAAATATTACCTCAGGAGAGCAAAAAAATCCAATAAAATTAGCTGTTTAGGGGAGACCTAAAACCTTTACAAAGTTTTTAATATTCGATACTGTGGTAACTATGAATCTCAAAAATATATTCTTGATAGTCCTGCTTATTACATCCTGTTCTACAGGAATTGAATCGAGCCGAGTCCAAGATCGCTATGACATCAAGGCTGAAATTGACCTTTTCTTGTCCACAAATGATTCGGATGTAGAAGTACAGGTACTCAAACGCATGAAGGACCAAATGGTTTCTCACGAAGCTGTAAAAACGGTTCTAAGGCAACAACCCAAGCCCTCTGGAAATAAACAGGGTCTGCAAACTGGCTTAAAATTTAACAGTAATGGAAAAGATTATTCCTATGCTCTTTATCATCCCGAAACTGTTAACACACATACCCCTTTACCCATGGTCATTGTATTGCATGGGATGGGAGGAAGCGGTGACAACACAGCTTCCAAATGGGCTGAAAGGCTGAATAGAGAGTTCATTGTTGTATGCCCGTCTTATCCTATGGGAGCGTGGTGGGCACGTCCGGCGGAAGATATGGTTTTAGCTCTAATGGATCAGGTCCGTTCGCAATACAATGTCGATGACAATCGAATTTTTCTTGCGGGACTTTCCAATGGTGCCATTGGAGTCTACACAATAGGTATGTTTTATCCGGATCGTTTTGCAGGACTGATACCCATTGCTGGAAGTATTACTCCGCGTTTTATGAATTTCCTTATCAATCTAAGGAACACACCCATCTATATGATCCAGGGAGCGCATGACCCCATCTTCCCCATACAATTGAGTCGTCGTGTGAACCAGATACTCTCTGACATGAGATACCCAGTGGTCTATCGCGAACATGGGGAAAAAGGAATGGCGCATGGAGGACATTTCCTCCCAGAAAATGAAATTCCCGATTTAATTGAATGGATTAAAAAGCAAAAACGTGATCAAAATCCGACCATAGTAAGAATGACCCGCGAGAACAACCATCTGGGCACGATTCACTGGGCGCGTCTGATCAAGGGAAAAAATCTTGCTTCCCTTGAACTTCCTGGTCCAGAAAGCCCCAAACCCAACAACAGGAACGGAAAAATAGCTACTTTGTTTGCAGAGAGTAAAGGAGAAAATCGATTTGAAGTGATGGGAGAAAATCTGGTCGAGTATGATCTTTTTTTCAATACAGATACGGTAGATTTTGAAAAAACAGTCACCATCACCACTCAAAAAATTCAGAATCAAAACAACAAACTGGTAGCAGGCGAGAAAAAAATCAGCTTTCAAAATAAAGTAAAAAAAGACCTCGCAGTTTTACTTTATGGCTATAAGCGATTTCGCGATCCTCATAGGCTCTACGACGCGAAGGTCAACATCTTATTAGAAACAACTCTGGTTAAATCTATACCATGAGCGAAGCACCCTCTTCCGAAATTCCTGATTCACTTTTAGAAAAGTCAATGAAGCTCCTGGGCTGGGAGCGAATAACTACGGCTTTGGCCAATCATACTTGCTCACCTTACACCCATAATCTCTGCCTGCATTTAAAACCTGAAACAGATTATGAATCTGCAGAAAAACGATTGGATGAGACGACTGAGATGATGGCCTTGCTGGACTCTCTCGAATCGTTTCCCATGGATCGGTTTGAAGACATCAATCCCATCTTCAAAGATGTTGACGAGCAACACATCATCGATACCGGGCAATGCCTCATCATTATGAAACTGCTACGTCTTTGCGGGAATCTTTGCAAAGATTTAAACAAAAAAGATCCTTTTCCGAATATCCAGAATTGGCTGTCACAACTCGATCCTCTGAAAGAATTTTCTGATGACCTCATTCGGTGCATAGACGATGAGGGCAATATTAAAGATAATGCCACTCCAGAATTAAAACAGGCGCTCCGCGAAATCGAAACTGCCCGTAACAAACTGGAAGAAAAAATCCGCAAACTTTTTTCCAGCACCACAATCAAAGAAGCCCTACAGGATTCTTATATTACGGAGCGGCAGGAAAGAATGGTGATCCCTGTCCGCGCTGAATTCAAGTCCAAAGTAGACGGGATTGTGCATGACATCTCGGGAACCGGTCAGACCCTTTTTATCGAACCTGCATCGGTGGTTCCCCTCAACAATCAATTGAAAATCGCACGATTGAAGGTGGCTCAAGAAAAAGCACTAGTTTTACAATCCCTTGCAATTCAGACCAATCAACACAAAGAACCTCTACAGAAAAACATTGAGAGTTTAGCGGTTCTCGATCTCATTTATGCCAAAGCCCGCCTGGCAAAATCAATGGCTGCTGTAAAATGTCCCATGAACCAGGAATCCAAAATGCGGTTAAAGGAAGCTCGGAATCCGGAGCTGACGTTGGATGGTGAAAAAGTAATACCTAACACCATCGAATGGGATGTATCGGTTAAAGTCGTTATCATTTCCGGTCCCAATACAGGTGGAAAAACGGTGACTCTGAAAACACTGGGGTTACTATCTTTAATGGTGAGATCGGGACTTTTCCTTCCTGTTGAAAAAAATTCTCAAATACCCTTTTTCCCAGAAATTTTTTCAGACATTGGAGATGACCAGAATATCCAATTAAAGTTGTCCACGTTTTCCGGTCATCTTGAAAAAATTATTCGCATAATTGACAATGCGACCCCAGGATCGCTGGTACTCCTGGATGAGTTGGGGATAGCCACCGACCCCAACGAAGGGGCTGCACTTGCTGAATCAATTCTCTTAGAGCTAAAGCGAAAAAACATAATGACACTGGTCTCAACCCATTATTTTTCTTTAAAAATACTGGCCCAAACCCAGGAAGGATTTTTGAATGCTTGCACTGAATTCGATTTGGATACCATCAGCCCTACCTACCGCTTGATATTTGGTGCCCCTGGGCAAAGTGCCGCACTGGATACCGCAGAACGATTGGGATTACAACGAAGCATCATTGATCATGCTCGCAACTTATATCAGGCCAAAGACAAGCGCGCTGAAAACCTGCTGGAAGACTTGACCCGCCAAAGATTGCAGATGCATCAGGATCAGGAAAAAATAAAACTTCTAAAGGCAGAAGTGGAGCAATTGAATAGGGAACAAAATCAGCTCACAGAAAGACTTCGGAATGAAGAAAAAGAATTTCAAAAAAATAAAAACAAAAAATTACAGACTGAAGTCCGTGCTGGAAAAACCGCGATCCAAAAAATGATTCAGGAGATAAAAGGGGAAAAAGCTTTACCCAAAATACGAAAAGTGGAAAAGAAAATACAAGCGATAGGCAAAGGCCCACTAACATCGGATCACAATTTAGAAGACTGGAGTATTCCAGCAGAAGAATTATTATCCGGCGACATCGTATTACTAATGAATTTGGGCGCAACAGCAACACTTCTCGAAACTGCAAAAGGAAAGAAAAAAGTACAAGTTCGTATGGGAAATATCAACACCACGGTTGAGGTATCCTCCCTACGTGGTAATCCCCGACAGAAAAACAACCCAAATAAAGAAAACCAAAAATTCTCCATGAACATCGAAGCCGGATCGCAAGGTGGATCCTCATGTGATCTTAGAGGCATGAACTCTGAAGAAGCGGAAACAAAAATGGAAGCATTTATCAGCCATGCAATCGTAACCAAAGTTCCGCGGGTAACGATTATTCATGGGCATGGGATGGGAACTATAAAGAGTCTCGTCAGAAATTACCTGGAAAAAACGGGAATTTGCAAACAATTTGCTCCCGGAAGACGCGAAGAAGGGGGTACTGGCGTAACTATTGTGGAGTTTTGAATTTTTAAGAAATCAGCTCCCTCACCTTTTTTTTCAATTTCGGCACCAGCTTTTTTTCAAACCACGGATTCTTCTTAAGCCATATGTTATTTCGAGGGGAAGGATGCGGCAATACAAAGTATTCGGGTTGATACTCTTTCCAATTTTTTACCGTTTCGGTGAGAGTGGTTTTTTTATTCGAATTTAAAAACCAACCCTGAGAGTATTGACCTATAAGAAGAGTGAGCTGCCTTTGTGGCACCTTTTCCAGAATGGGTTGCATCCATTTTTTGGCGCACTCGGGGCGCGGCGGCAAATCTCCTGATTTACCTTTTCCGGGGTAGCAAAATGCCATTGGGACTATAGAAAAGTATTTCGTGTCATAAAACTGGTCTTTGGACACTTGCATCCATTCACGCAACCGGTCTCCACTGGCATCGTTCCAGGGAATTCCAGACTCATGCACCTTGATTCCCGGGGCCTGGCCGACAATCAGAATTTTCGATTTTGCAGAAAATGAGAAAACGGGCTTCGGTGGATAAGGAAGATCATCTGCACAGAGTATGCAGGCTTTTATATTTTTTTTAAGCGCTGCAATTGTGTTAATTTGAACCATACTTATATTCTAATTATAAGGAGATGCAAAATGAACAGGAAAACAACACCTGTCTTAATTTTATTTTTACTCGGATTTTTTATTTGCGCGGGTCAAGCTTGGAGTGGAGAGGTGCAAACCATTACTTTACAAGGGAAACCCTTGACTCTGATGGGGGAAAAATCGCAGGTGGGAAAAACACTCCCGACCGTCCGCCTCCCTGACCTGGGACTGAACATGATTGACCTGCAATCGTTCAAAGGCAAGGTGACGATTCTGAGTGTCGTTCCCTCCCTGGATACTCCCACCTGCGACAAACAAACTCATATACTCAGCGAAGAAAATAATGGTCTGGATAAATCCACAAATCTTATTACAGTGAGTCGTGACCTGCCCTTCGCGCAAAAACGGTTCGCCAAAGAAGCCAAAATAAGCAATATTACTTTCCTGTCAGATTACCGTGACGCTGAGTTTGGGAAACTGACCGGGCTATTGATCAAAGAAAACCGTCTGCTGGCCAGAGCCGTATTTGTTCTGGACAAAGATGGAATCATTCGCTATCTGGAAATCGTCTCTGAACTGGCGAAACTCCCAGACATGGAAAAGGCAATGGAGTTCGCCCGATCACTCTGACTTTTAGGACCCAAATTGCGGTCCATATATTTTATCGGCCCGATAAATTTTGAACTTTATGGCTAAATCAATATTTTTGGAATCCCGCCAATGAAGGTATCACTCTACGAAATAGGTATCGCGGTCAGGAAAAACAGGGGGGCTATGGAAATTCAAAAGCTTGAGAGAATCCTCCTCTGTAGTAAACTCATGAATAGTGCTGGGGGGAACTCGAAAAAAACATCCTGGTTGAAGAGAGTATAAATTATTTCCCAAGTTGGCTTGTCCTGAGCCGGACAAAACATAATACAACTCTTCGCCTTTTTTATGAAAACTAGCTTTTTTGGTTTGGTGAGGCTCAAGCTCAACAAGATATGCAGAAAAATTATTGCAAGCCTCTCGATCAAGAAGTTGTTGGATCTGGATCCCCTTCAGATTGAATTTGGGAGAAGAAGAAGGTTCTACAAACACCACCTCATTTTTTGGATTCATTTAAAAAACCCTTCCATCAACCCTCAACAGACCTCTCATTTTAATTAAAGACTTTGACCAATTCGCTGAAAACAGTCTTTTCTTTTTTAAGCTTATTTTCATTTCCGAGAACACAGACTTTGCCTTCATCGCGTATTTTTTGGAATAGTTCTGAATATTTTTTCAGATCCTCCAACTGAGTCGCTAATAATTCGCGACGAAACTGCAATCGCATCTCATGTGTTCGCCCTGTAAGATGGTCTATCATGGAAGAAGATCCTTTTCTATCAGGGGTTAAAGGCGGATCCATTTTTCCGACACAGCCAATTATAATTTTCTTTAACTCTTCCGGGGGAATATCGAGTTGGGCGAGAAAATCTGCGATTTCATCATACACATCCAATGTTTCAGACAGGTTGGGATCACGATAAGAAACGAGGCCATAATCTCCCGTTAAAAAATCGAATGAATTGCTGCTTCCATAAGCCCCGCCATGTACTCGAACCTTATCCCATAAATAACCAGTACGAAGAAGTCCCTTCAACACCTCAAACCGACCAGAATATTTGAAACCCATCTCGTATAAATTTGCACCCTTGCCAACATGCTGAACGTTACTGGCAGTTAAAAATCCCTCATTGGGTGAAACTGTCTGAAAAGTCCATTTCTCAACTTCAACTTCAGAGTCTGAAAGAAGATCGTAAAGGCTGTTGATGCGTTTTTCAATTTTTCCATAATCTTTTTCTTCACAAGTAATATTGAAAAGGATGTTTTGTTTTGTGAATATTCGCTCTGCCACCTTTTGGAATTGTCGAGCCACCTCCTGAGGATCTTTTTCGACCTGCGCCAATAGGTTTTCCAAAAATCTATAATAGGTTATCCCATCCGTAAGCTCATCGAATTTTCCAAGACGCGAGTGGTAAGATTGCAATCTCGAAAGAACATAATGGTTGCCACTGGGAACTATCGAATCTTCCATATCCGCTTTCGCGCTACGAATAATTTCTACCAGTCGTTTATGGTTTTTAAAACTATAATCTGAAAACAATTCGTCAAAGAGATCGAACAAGTCATTGATTTTCTCCATCAGAGCCTTGCCATTAAAAAAGATATAGGTAAGAATGGATTGACGATCTTGAACCGTCGCCGATGAAAAATGAGAACTGCGAATTCCACCGGTGTTTATTCCTATCTTTTTTGAAATCTCAGTATAAGAGTTTCGTTCCGTGCCCATACCCAAAATAAGGGAACCCAACAGAGGAACATACTGGAGCATATCCTGGGGTACGGTATTGATGTTAAATCCAATTTGGGTGTAAGCAATGTGATTTGTAAACAGATCGTGGAATAAAACGGTCTTTCCACCCGAGCCTTTAATTTCCATCGGATAATTTTCTATACTGTCAGGAACATCTTTAATCTCGAGGGAAGGAAGAGCAGCCAACGCTTCCGGACTGTCTGCTTTCAACTGATTTTCCTGCAGCCTACCTGTTTCTTTTATCAGGGCTTCTATTTCTTCCGCACTCAAACTGTTTTTAATTTCTTTCAGTTTCTTTCTTTCCCGCGCTTCTTGTTTTTTTCCAAGTCCTGCTTGAGGAGTGGCTACAAGAATACTTTTATGAGAATTTTCTATCAGGTAACGCTTGATCAACCCTTCAAAGTATCCCTGATTGGATTTCTTCTTGATCTTCCGCATCACCTTTTCAAACTTTAAGTGAGAAAATGGGTCTTTGCCGTACAACCAGGAACCCAAAGCCTGTATATTGTAAACAATCCCTTTCGCAAAACCTCCAAAGTTTGCCTCTCTCAAACGGAAGTCTACGGAATTAACAGCAGATCGAACTATATCTTCCTCAATCCCATTTTCAACCAGACCTTTTAAAGTGGCGTCAATGATTTCCAGAATTTTTTCTTCGTTTTTTGCTTCTGTTCCTTTCAACCCAACCGCAAATAAAGTATCGGCGCGATTATCATCAAACCCGCCACCGATAATTTCACTGCCCAGCTGTGAATCAATCAAAGCTTTTCGTAACGGAGAAGCGGAAGTTCCCAGTAATAGATGGCTTAAAATACTGAATCCCATACAATGCTCATAGTTGATCGCCTTGTCTAGCTTGACCCCCAACAAGACGTAGGTTTTTTTATCTATCGATTCATGACTGGATACTGGATAGTTGAAGGCTTTTCTTTTAGGTTTCCTAAAAGTTCGCTGGTGTTTAATGGAGGTATTCACTTCAATGCGATCAAAATCTTTTAAATATTTTTCGTGCAGAAACGAGAGGTATTCAGTCGTATCCCCATCTCCATATAAAAAAATCCTACTGTTGGATGGGTGATAATGCCTTTTGTGAAATTCCTTAAAATCCTTATAAGTTAGATCGGGAATATTTTTAGGATCGCCACCTGATTCGTACCCGTAGGTAGTTGAAGGAAATAGCGAATGCGCAAGTTGTCTGTCCACACAGCTTTCCGGATCAGAAAACACACCCTTCATCTCATTGAACACGACGCCCTTGTAAACTATCTTATCATCCGGGTTTGTAAGCTCGTAATGCCAACCTTCCTGCTTGAAAGTATCTTCAGAAATTACTGGATAGAACACTGCATCCATATATACATTCATCAGGTTAAAAAAGTCTTTCCGGTTTCTGCTGGCTACCGGGTACATCGTCTTATCGGGAAAAGTCATCGCATTCAGAAAAGTCTGCAAACTTCCTTTCATCAACTCTACAAAAGGTTCTTTAACTGGGAAGTTTTTTGATCCACATAGAACACTATGTTCAAGAATATGAGCCACTCCAGCATCGTTTGTTGGTGGCGTTCTGAAAGTCGCGCTGAAAACTTTATTATCATCGTCATTCTCCAGAACCATTACTTCTGCGCCAGTTCCTTCATGCTCAAAAAAAAGGCCGAGGGATTTCAACTCTGCGATCTCTTCTTTCTTAATTAGCTTGAAACCACAATAACTTTGATTGAGTTCAAAACTCATAAATTGCTTTCTCCAGTTTTAAAAAATGTGGGACCCAAAAGCATCCAATTAGGACTACCATGCATTTAGATGCTTTTGATCTATGAACGATCTAATAAAGTTTGATCACTTCGCTTTAATATCAAGGCCTATCGGACAGTGATCTGAACCCATGACATCCGGAGTAATAAAAGAGTCTTTTACCTTTTTCATCAAACCTTCCGTCACAAAAAAATAGTCAATACGCCAACCTATATTCTTAGCCCTTACATTAAAACGGTAGCTCCACCAGGTATATTGATCGGGGTCCCCGTTAAAAGCACGAAAGCTGTCAACATAACCATGTTCAACAAATTTATCGACCCATTCCCTTTCTTCAGGCAAAAATCCTGAGTTTTTTTGATTGGCCTTGGGGTTTTTCAAATCGATTGGTTTATGGGCTGTATTCACATCCCCGGTTATCACCAACTCCTTACCTTGCTCTCTCAACGATTCACAATGTTCCAAAAAAGCATCATAAAATTCCATTTTATATTGCAGCCTCTCTGACCCACTCGTACCATTTGGGAAATAAACATTGAGAAGATCAAAATCCTTAAATTCCATTCTGATGACCCTGCCTTCGCAATCAAAACGTTCAATCCCCATTCCCATATGAACTGCCCCCGGTTTTTTTTTGGTGAATACGGCCACCCCACTATAGCCTTTTCTCTCTGCAGGGTTCCAGACTGCGTGATAACCTTCAGGATTAAGTATGCTTTCATCCAAGTCCTCTGTACGAGCTTTGATCTCCTGGAGGCATACTACATCGGGCGTTTCTGATTTTAACCAGTCAAAAAATCCCTTTTTGACTACCGCACGCAGACCATTTACATTCCAACTGAAAATTCGCATAAAGTTTAATAATATTAGGGTTTTTTAAAAATCATTCTGGGATATACATGATCCAGTTTTTTGAAGTGGGTTAGTATAATCAATTTTGAAGGAATAAAATCTAGAAAGAGTACAGAAGAATCATTTCCAATTGCCCAGGTAAAAAGCAGCGAGATAAGCTAGAAACCCCAGCCACAAATTTCGACCTAGAGTTTGGTAATGTTTAAAAGAATGCAAATCTTCAGCTTTTGGGTCAAATAAAAACCAATATTCAACCACAAACCAAATCGGCGGCCCCATGGCCCAACCGCCAAAAATTACATATCGAGGACAACCGGTTAGATGGGAATGATAAGTGTAACCTAGACCGATAGCCACAAGAACAGGCCCCAGAAGCTTCCGAATTTTTCTTTTGCTCCATTCAGTTTTTTCGGGTAAAGAATCCAATTTCTTTCATCCTTTAATTTATACTAACTGGCCATCAGTGGAATATAATAGCAGCCTATCTCACCGAAAAATAGCAGCACAAGATGGCGTTTTTATCTTATTTTTCCTACCCCAGTTCTCAGAAAAAAAGTTCAATCCCGCCTCGGCGAAATCCAAATAATTACTTTATTTACAATGTATTATAGGTGCGTATGGTTTTTAACTTAAAGCCGTGGTTTTTAATTTAAAAATAGGGTATCCTTGGGTTTATGGTTTAAGATTAATGCTTATCTCAAAAAAAATAGAAAACACAGTTATCTTAGGGAGGATAAATGTATGTGGCATTATAATCGAGCGGGATTTGCTGTTCTAATGCTGGCATTTTTTGTATTTGCCGTGGTACCGCCCACCATGGCTGCCGAAACACCAGACCCCACAGCTTGTGATGGCGATGGAACCAGTGTACGCAAAGGTAGACCCGGTATCGCCTCCGTTGAGGTAAGAGATGGTGTGGGCCCCACCAGGAAATTAGTTCGAGACGGAATTTACTCCTCCGCAGCTAAATCTTCAGGAAAAGTATCTAAAGAAGACAAACGCCATTTATGTCTTGCATTGTCCCCCATCAAAAACCCTGAGTCTCGCTACGCACATAAAGATCACAGTAATTATTATTGCACTCTGATCCTAAATCGAGACAGCCAAGCTTATTGCTATGCAATTGTTACAGGTGACCCAAATAAATGTAAAAATATTGTAAGTAGCGAGCTAGAAAAAGAATGCAATGAAAAAGCCAAGTAGCTGCTGCAATTTATCTTAATAAAAAGGGCGGTCCAAAGGGCCGCCCTTTTTTTATACCTCGAATGAGCCCCATCGAACTGGATGTCCGAAATTTAAAAGTTTCCTTTTCCACTCCCCAAGGAAACTTTTCGGCTATTAATGGAATAAGCTTCCAACTCCATAAAGGCGAAACCTTAGCATTGGTTGGCGAATCCGGTTGCGGTAAAACAGTAAGCGCACTATCTATATTACGACTTCTGCCGGAGCTCCCTGCAAAAATTACCAGCGGTGAAATAATCTATTCAGGAAAAAACCTTCTATCCCTGAACGCCAAAGAAATGAGAAAGATCAGAGGCGAAGAAATATCTATGATATTTCAAGATCCCATGACCTCGCTCAATCCTGTTTTGACAATTGGCGAACAGCTAATTGAAACTCTTTTGCAACATAAAAGTTTAAATAAAAAAGAAGCGCTTTTAAAATCTTCGCAATTATTAGGCAAGGTGGAGCTTCCTTCGCCGGAGGAAAAAATAAAGCAATACCCTCATCAATTAAGTGGTGGCATGCGGCAGCGCGTCATGATTGCTATGGCTTTAGCCTGCGAACCCAAAATTCTAATTGCTGACGAGCCCACGACAGCATTGGACGTTCTCATTCAGGCTCAGATACTGGATCTTCTTGAAAATCTCAAGAGAGAATCTGGTATGTCCATGCTTCTTATTACGCATGACCTGGGAGTGGTTTCAGAAATTGCGGAACGAGTCATGGTTATGTATGCAGGAGATGAAATAGAAACCGGCCCAACAAAAAGTTTATTAAAAAACCCAAATCACCCCTATACGAAAGGGCTGGTTTCATCTCGCCCTCACCTAGGAATTAACAGGAAGAAAGAGCCACGGCTTACAGAGATCCCAGGTAACGTACCCAATCCCAATCAACGACCTACCGGTTGCTCCTTTCATCCGCGTTGTAATTGGGTTATGGAAAAATGTAAAACACAAAAACCCATTTCAGAAACTTTAAACCCAAATCGACAATACAGCTGCCATCTAGACCCGGGAACAATATGACATCCTATAATTCATTTCTAGAAGTCAGAAATCTCAAAAAATTTTTTCCATCGAAAAATTCTTTTCTCGCCAAAAATATTAATTGGGTCCGAGCTGTCGATGGTATTTCATTTATCCTAAAAGAAGGGGAAACTCTTGGGTTGGTAGGCGAAAGTGGTAGCGGGAAATCCACCGCCGCGCGCGCCCTGCTCCGTCTGGAAACCCCTACCTCCGGTTCGGCCTACTTCAAGGGCCAGAATTTAGCAGATTTATCTGAATTAGAACTTCGTAGTCTTCGGAAAGAAATGCAGATGATTTTTCAAGACCCTTTTTCATCCATAAACCCGCGACGGAAAATAGGCGAGGTCTTAAGTGAACCCTTCGCAATTCATGGCCTCAAAGAAAACGTTCATGAATCCGTGACAGAGCTACTTAATCAAGTTGGCCTTTCACCCGAACATGCCCAAAGGTATCCCCATGAGATGAGCGGGGGTCAATTGCAACGCGTGGGAATAGCCAGAGCCATTGCATTAAACCCTAGCCTTGTTGTTGCCGACGAACCCGTATCTGCTTTGGACGTTTCGGTACAAGCCCAAGTCGTCAATCTTATGATGGATTTAAAAGAAAAACTGGGAATATCCTACCTATTCATTTCCCACGATATGGGGGTAGTCGAATATTTTTGCGACCGGGTAGCAGTGATGTATTTAGGAAAGATTGTTGAAATCGCCAGTAGCGAAGAAATATATAAACGGCCCGGACATCCCTATACCGAGGCTCTTCTGAATGCGGTTCCTGGATTGGAATTAGAAAAGAAAAAAAGAAATTTAAAGGTGCGCGGAGACATCCCCGATTCAGCCAATCCGCCCCACGGTTGTTCTTTTCATACACGTTGCCCTATAAAAGAAAAACAATGCGAAGAAATGGAACCGGCTCTTAAAGAAGTCGCATCAGGACATCAAGTTGCATGTTTTTTAAAATAGAGACAGATAAGTAAAGGCTAATCCTCTTTACTATCCGGTAAGGACGGCAGGGGCGAAGCATGGTGCATGATCATTTTCCAATCCCCGTCATTCAGCTGAAACAAATTGGTTGAAAAAACTTTAGAAGCCAGAACACCATGGGCAGCTATGGTGTACAGTTTTTCAACGCAAGACACCCAGGCCAAATTTTCAGAGGCTATTACGGTGACATCCGAAGCTTGGATATCCATATTTCCCGAGTTTTTAAATATTCCCTGCCAACTTTCCATAATGGGCTCGAATCCATTTAGAGGGTTCCAACCAGGATGAACACAAGTTACATTTTCATGGGAACTCCATACCTCTTTCATGGCATCCAGATCACGAGCATTAAAGGCTTTATAAAATTTTTCATTTGCTGCTATTGCCAACTCTTCATTTATCATTTAACACTTTCTTTAATATTAGAGTTGTTTACATTAACCTTTTACTAATATGTCCAGGGCAGCAAAAGTTTCATTCGATGCCCAGTTTTTGGCCCCATCAACTCGTGCCGCTATCCTTCCATTTTTATCTATCACATATGTAAAAGGGATGGTAAAGGAGGGATAAAGCTTTTCCGCTATCCCCTCCGAATCCAAAAGAATCGGAAAGGTAAGATTATTTGTATCGACGAATTTTTTAACCTTTAAGCTATCTCCTTTATCGAGACTTACTGCAAGCACCGTTAGTCCTTGCGACCGATATCTGCGGTAAAGTTTTTCAATAGCCGGCATTTCCTCAAGACATGGAGCGCACCAGGTAGCCCAAAAATTTAAAACGATGACTTTGTCTTTATAATCATCAAGGCCTTCCAGGTTTCCACGCAGGTTTCTCAATGTAAACTTAGGAGCCTTCTTACCAACGTCAGTGCTGCCTTGCGCAGTTGTTTCAGTTTGGGAAGCGGTAGGATTTTGCATTCGGAAAACAAACACTATTGCCGTAATAACAAGCAGCAAATAGAGCAGTCCATGCCTTTTAAGATGAATAGAGTTTTTCTCTTTTAAGACGGTCGATTTCATCTTTTAACTTTTCCTGACGAACGCGTTGTCCCATGAGTAAAAAATACAACAGCGTGAAAGCACCCAAAGAAATCCCCAGGGTTGCAAGCATACTGGGGTCCATCCCCTTTCCAAACCCTTCAGATGAAATCACCTTGGGTTGAGGATGAAATGTCCGCCACCATAAAACGGAAAAATGAATGAAGGGAATGTTTAAAAAACCTACGATCCCCAACACCGCCGCATAGCGGGCTCGCATGGAACCGGGATCTGTTTGAGCGCGCAACATTAAATAGGCAACATAAATCAGCCATAGAATTAAGGTAGAAGTCAAACGCGCATCCCAAACCCACCATGTGCCCCAAATAGGTTTCGCCCAGATGGGACCTGTTATCAAAACCAGGGAACAGAAAATCACACCTATCTCGGCGGAGGCATGCGCATAGATATCCCACTCTCTTTCCTTTTTCCATAGAAAGAGAATTGAGGAAAGGAAGACTATAAAAAACGCGAAGAAAGCAAGCCAGGCAGAGGGTATGTGAAGATACATAATTCTCTGGATCGGCCCTTCCGTTTTTTCAGTGGGGACATATAGGTAAATGGCCGCCATGGCCGTAAGAAAAGCGATGCCCGTCAACCAAATTAGAATCGAACTCTCTTCACCTGATTCTTCAGTTGCTTCTTCGTTCATCACCGAGATTCCTTAGCAATAGCTTCTTTTAATAATTCCAAGTCTTTTTCAAGTTCTCGATTTCGTTGTTTCAAGGTAAAAACATAATATATGATGCCTGCCCAAACAAACGCATTCGCAGCAAACAGGAATCCAAAATTATCCATTCAATCACTCCTCCAAAATATGGTCTATCGTCATTATGGAAACCCCAATATAAATGATATCAAAGGAAGCCGTCAAACCAATCCATTTCATCATATTAAGAAGCGGTACTCCTTCAAGAAGCTGTCCGGTCATTCTCACCACTCCTATTACAATGGGAATCAGGAGCGGATAAAGGAGAATAGGCAGCATGATTTCGCGCGTTTTGAGGTTGGATGAAAGAGATGACAAAAGTGTGCCTAAAGCACAAAATCCCAACGTCCCCAAAAATACCACGACCAAAAGCGAACCAAGATGCTCCAAAAGGTCGATATTAAAAAATATCATAAATAGAGGGAGAATAAAAAGTTCCATGATCGACAAAAATATTAAGTTACTGATCAACTTTCCAAAATATATCGCTGTCCGATCTGCCGGGACCAGCATCAAACCCATCAGACAACCGTTTTCTTTTTCCAGCATGAAAGAACGATTCAGTCCAATCGTTCCAGCGAATAAAAACGCCACCCACAAAATTCCGGGCCCCACTTCACTGGCTTTTACAATGCTCAGATTTATAGAAAAAATAAAAATCAAGATTACTAACAACGCAAATATGAACATAGCGCTTAGCAATTCCCGGGTCTTCAACTCGGTAACGAAGTCTTTCCAAACAATTGCAGCAATCTGATTGAGGTATAAGTTCATAATTGAATCTTTAAAAATTCTTTGTCAATTAGCGCCAATTCCCATCACGAATTGGTTATCACGAACCGCATCAAAATACAGAGATTCAAATTGATCTCTATCGACATCTTCAATATTTTCGAGAAACGCAAACTTTCCACGCACTTGCAACGCTACCTTGTTGCACATCTCTAATCCGCAGGAAATATCGTGAGTGGTCATTACAATGGTTCGTTGACGGTCATGCAATCTTTTCAGGTACTCCTTTAAAACGTTTGAGGCGTGAAGATCCAGACCCGTAAAAGGTTCATCCAGAAATAAAATTTTGGGATCGTGAAGTATGGCCCTGGCTATTGAAAGACGTTGCAACATCCCCCGCGAAAAAGTTCTAACACGATCGTTTCGTCTTTGACTCAACCCTACTTCATCAATGACTTTCAATGCATGATCTTCAGGTTGAGAGAGACCGTGCATTCGCGCAAAAAACATCAGGTTTTCAAGTGGAGTCAGATCGGCATATAAAGCTGTAGAGTGAGAGATCACCCCTATCTCCTTACGCATTTCCGGGTTTCCTTCAGTGACATCGAATCCAGCCACCTTTGCTGCACCGGAGGTTGGCTGCGTCAAACCAGAAAGTATTTTTATCAAGGTGGTTTTTCCGGCACCGTTGGGACCAAATACGGTTAGAAACTCTCCTTGCTTCAATTCGAAATCAATACCATCTACAGCCTTTAAAACACCAAAGGCTTTTCGCAATTGTCGAACCTCCATTGCGTTTTCATGGGATTCCATTTGATTGGCCTGGGAGGGGGGAGATCATCGGGCGGACTTATTTTTTTTTCGACCTTGTTCTAACTGATCCAAGCGTTCCATTATTTCGTTGGCTTCTAATTCCAGTTTTTTCCGAAGTTGCTGATAATCAGGATCTGAAATTTTTTCAGTACTTAGATCAAATTCAAGTTCCTTAATTGAAATGAGGGTTTCCTCTTTCCGCACTAACAAATGTTTATATTCATCATTATCGGGGTCTACAGCTTCAACCAGCTTTTTAAATTGTAATTTTCCAAACAGGGGTATTCCCACAACAAGCAGGACAACTACCACGAAAAGCAGCTCTAAGAAGTGGACAAATCCCATCCCTATAACTCAATCCCGTCTAGTTCATCCTGCAAACGTTTAGAATATTTTCCAGGGGTAGCAGGTTTTTCTTCAGGTTCGTCTGGGGTATCTGCCTTCTGCTTTTTCCCGACCCAGGAATATAAAATTTTTCGAACACCCACTCCTCCTGCAATCAGAGCCACAAAGGGCATCACCCAGGCAGTAAGGTTAAATCCAAATTTAGTCGGAGCAGACAAAACTGTCTCTCCATATTCATCAACCTGAGATTTAATAATTTGTTCAACGGTAAGGCCCGAGTCAAGCATTTTAGAAAATTTTGCCCGGGTTTTGTCTGAGGTAGAACAGGTACAATTTATGAGTACTTTTCCACATTTATCGTCGCATTTACACATCAATGCGTTTTCTAAATCCTGCAGCATTGAACCTGCACTCGTTACTTCAGGAGCATACACAATAAACCATATAGCCGCAAAAATACTGAGAGCAAATTTTAATATATGCATTTTTACTCCTGTGCGGGGGAAGGAAACAGCGACTCCTCCCTGCGGAAACGTTCCAAGCGACGCCTTTGTTCCAGCCGGTCAGGCCACATGGATATCATCGTACCAAATGCAATGATCCAGCCACCCGTCCACATCCAACTCACCATGGGGTTCACATAAACCTTAATGGTCGCGGACTCATCTTCCCTGAAGTCTGCAAGGATCATGTACAAATCTTCTTTCCAGGTTGAAAGCACATCCACCTCGGATACAGGTTGATTCTGTCCCTTATAAAATTCTTTTTCGGGTCGTGCTGTCCAGTAATGGCTGCCGTTCCTTTCAACTTGAAGCTGGGCAATGACCCGGGTTTTAACACTGGTCGCTTCTACCGCAACCAGTTTTTCATAGGTGATGTCATAGCCTCTTATTTTAAAAGTTTCTCCGGGATTGAGATGCTTTTCAATATGGGTTCCATATGCCTGTGAACCTGCGATACCTGCAAATATTAGAACAACCCCGATATGAACAATATAGCCGCCGTAACGCCTCTTATTGCGCCAGGTAACCGTTGTCAACGCTCCCAACATGGATTCTTCATGCAACCCCATTCTCGAAGCTGTTCCCTTGTAAAATTCAAGGAGGATACAGGTCATCACAAAAACACAAAGGACAAAAGCAACATAGGTATAGTTTTCAACTCGGCTTCCCAAAGGAATCACAGGTAGCAATGCAATCGCCGCGATAAAAGCAGCTGCCAAAGGTTTAAAGAAATTCTTCTTCAAGTTGGATAGAGTGGCCCGTCGCCAGGCGATGACCGGCCCAATACCAACGAGCGCCAAAAGCGCAAGACCGATTGGAACATTGACCTGGTTATAAAATGGCGGGCCTACCGTAATTTTTATCCCGCGAACCGCCTCTGAAATAATAGGAAAAATGGTTCCCCAGAATGTTGCGAAAGCAATTCCCAGCAAAAGCAAGTTGTTAAAAAGAAAACTGCTCTCACGTGATAAAAATGAGTCTAGCTGATTCTCGCTTTTTAAAAGGGGAAGACGAACTATGATCAGGGCCGTACAAGCAAAAAGAATAACGAAAAGAAATGCCAGAAAATAATAACCTAAAGTAGCTTCATCAAAAGTATGAACGGATTGAATAAGACCGCTGCGTGTAATAAATGTTCCAAAAATAGTCATCACAAAAGTAAGGAGGACTAAAGACATGTTCCATACTTTCATCATGTCCTTTTTTTCCTGGATCATGACGGAATGCAAAAAAGCAGTTGCAATCAATAACGGCATAAAGGCGGCATTTTCCACAGGATCCCAAGCCCAATAGCCTCCCCAACCCAGCTCAACATAAGCCCATGACGCGCCAAACAAATTCCCCATGCAAAGAAAAAACCAGGAGATCAGGGTCCACTTTCTCGTCAGGCGAATCCATCCATCATCTAAATTTTTACTGATCAATGCCGCTACTGCAAACGCAAAAGGAACTGTGAACCCAACATAACCCAGATATAAGGTTGGTGGATGAATGACCATCCAGTAATTCTGCAGAAGCGGGTTCAAACCGCGACCATCTTCAGGAGGCAAAGGGATGCGCTCAAATGGGTTTGTGGAAAAGTTAATCAGAAACAGGAAAAATATAATTATGGTAAGCAGCACGGCCATCGCATAAGGAACCACGCGAAGATTTTTTTTGCGGTTCTGAAAATGAACCACCACTGTGTAAGTGGTGAGAAGCAACGTCCAAAACAAAAGAGAGCCTTTTTGCCCACCCCAGAAAGATGCGATTTTATAAAATGTGTCGAGCTCGATATTTGAATAAGCCCATACATACTGGAGACTGAAATCGTTTGTCAGAAATGCTCTCCACAAACAAATGGAGGAAATCATGACACAACCCCAAACGATCAAGGGAGTTTTATCCGCACTCAGGTAAAGGTCAATCCGGTTGCCACGTGCAGCCATAACATATGCAACACAGCCATAAATAGCGGTTGCCAATGCTACTAGTAATGTAAATTCACCAATATCATTCATGAGAAAAACAGAAGCCGATTACCCTTTTGCTTACGGGACTAGCTCGTCTAGAAATTTAAGGGAAGGTCAAATGGTTGTTTTTGGCAAGGCATCGGCTTTGTTCAGGCCGGGCTCTTTATATTTATCGGTACTCAAGGTTCCAGGATGCATTTTCCCTGCCTCTTTTTCAGCTTCATATTTTGAAGGGCAACTGGTCAATAAAGTGTTTGCATGAAAAACACCGTCTTTCCCCAATGTCCCTTCCACAACCACTTCCCGGCCATCGGCAAACATGTCAGGTGTTACCCCTTGATAGGCTACCTTTAATGAGGATTCCTTCTCCTCAATTGAAAACATCACATTTAAATAGTCATTTGGGTCCCTTTGAATGGAGCCATTTACCACATTACCTTTGACCTTCAACCCAGATCCAGCATAGGAAACTTTCTGGCTAAGTAATTCATCAACGGTGAAAAAGTACTGCGAGGTATTGCTGATCCCCATAGTAATTAAATACCCGATCGCACCCACGATCAACAAGCTACCTACCAGAAATCTGACTTTTTTCTGCTTCATAATTGGTTGTAATCCTTTGGAAAAAGGTAATATCCATAATCATTTAAGGCTTTTTTCATAGTAGCATCAGGAATTTAGGCTTGTCAAAGCAAATCCATTGAAATCGAAAGTGGTATTAAAGGTTTCTGGGCTAGAGGTACCAGCCTGCCTATATATTAATGAACAAACTCAAATCATTCTGCATTAAACCCATTTTTTCCTCCTGAATACCCCGAGGCAAATTAAGTTATTTTTTAACTACGAAAGTGTCACACCTAAATCCCCGTTTTATCCCTTAAAAACTCTGGATAAAACCCTCCTTCGTTTGAGAAAACCCTGTTTTAATAAAAGTTTATACGCTTTTCCTCCCTTTGAAAATAAGCACTTTTACCGCATTTTAGGTTGACAGTTTGTCGGGTTATGATAGGATTGTGTTCTAAAGTGTCTTAAAATGTAATTTTATGTCACTTTCCGACAAACCTGCAGGTAGAGTTAATGAGCAGTTTTTTAGGTACCTACAACATCAGCTTGGATGAAAAAGGCCGTTTTAATGTACCCGCAAAATTTCGTGGAACATTGGAACATTCTGGTCCGCAACTGGTGGTGTGTGCCATGGAACCTTTTCTCGTTGTATTCCCGCAAAAGGAATGGGCTGAAAACGAAGAGAAATTAAGCACCCTAAATGCTTTCGACAAAGAAGATCGTACCCGCTTGCGAGAATTTTATTCACGTGCCACGGACTGTGAAATGAAGTCCGGAAAAATTCTATTGCCTCTTAACTTGAGAGATATCGCCGGACTCAAAAAAGAAGCCGTGCTTGTGGGAATGTCAAAAACTTTTGAAATCTGGTCTCCCGAAAGATGGGACAAACAGGGAGGCGAGTAAAGGAACGGGACCCCTCGGTAAGAACACGTTCATCAGTTACCGAATGGCCTCGAGCAAATCATGCCAACGTACCACGAATCGATAATGAAAAATGAAGTCTTTCATTATCTAAATATTCACATGGAGGGGGTAATCGTGGATGGCACATTAGGGGATGGAGGACATACGGAATTCATCCTCAAAAACACAGGGCCAAAAACCAGAGTGCTCGGCATCGACCGTGATCAGTCTGCCATTAAGAGAGCCGAGGAAAGGCTTCGTCCTTACCAGGATAGAGTAATGCTTGCCCACGGTTCACTGGAAAACCTGCAAGACATTGCAGCGCGATCCGGCGTCACAAAAATTAATGGGTTACTGCTTGACTTTGGTGTCTCTTCCCCCCAGCTAGACACGCCTGAACGCGGCTTCAGCATACGAAATGATGGGCCGCTCGACATGAGAATGGACAACTCGCAAACAACCACAGCAGCAAACCTTCTCGAAAAACTTAAAGATGTGGAGTTGGTATCTATTATAAAAAATTTTGGTGAAGAGCGATTCGCAAAAAAAATTGTCCGCGCCATTCGCAGGGAACAGGAAGAGAAACCTATCACCACAACCTCTCATTTATCTGAAATCATTTCGCGAGTGGTCAGGTCGCCAAAGCATTCAAGAATTCATCCTGCGACAAAAACTTTTCAAGCTCTTCGCATTGCAGTCAACAATGAGTTGGAGCAAATAAAAACAGTTCTGGTTGATGCGATAAGCCTTCTCGATTCTTCGGCTCGGATTGTAGCGATCTCATTTCACTCGCTGGAAGACAGGATTGTTAAAACATTTTTTCGGCAAGAAGAAAAAGGCTGTACCTGTCCACCAAAAATTCCAATTTGTATTTGTGGCAATAAGCAGACTTTAAAAATTTTAACCCGGCGCCCCATTTGCCCATCTGAAGAAGAAGTTGCTTTGAACCCCAGATCGGTCAGCGCAAAACTAAGGGTTGCAGAAAGAGTATATGTTTGAAGGGCCACGTCAATTAATTCAAGGCCGATTTCATATTCCGCAAAAAGGCTTTCGTATGATTTTTCTGGTCTCAGTATTGATGATGTTGGCGGCATTGGCTTTGGTCTGGCCGAATGTTAGGAAGGTAAAGCTTTCTTATGACTATCAAGCTCTTGCAGTTGAGCGGGAAAAGTTATTGAGCGAGAACCATCTTCTTCGTCTTGAAAGGGAAAGTCTGCAGTCGCTATATCGAATTCAGGAACTTGCCAGGAATGAAGTCGGAATGATCGAGCCAAAAAAAGGGCAGATAACAACTATTTTTTTAAAGTAAGGCTATGTCGAACAACAAAAAACAAGCATCAGGCTCTTTCCGAAAAATCGTAAAAGTTAGATTGATTTTTGTGTCCAGTCTGTTACTACTTTTCGCGGTTTCCCTTATAGTCCGTCTCGCCGATTTACAAATCGTGCAACACGAAGTCCTTTTAGCAAAATCAGAAAAACAACCTCATCATGGGAGCCTGAAAACCCATTTAGGGCGGGGAACTATTTTTGATCGCAATGGCAATGAATTGGCAACCAACCTCGAGGTTGAATCTGTGTTTGTCGTGCCTCAAGAGGTACGGGACAGAAAATATACTTCCAAGGTTCTCGCTTCAACCTTGAACCGGAATTTCGATCGCGTCTACAAAGAAGTATCTTCGGATAAACAATTCGCATGGATAAAGAGAAAGGCTTCGGCAGATGAAATAATACATCTTAAGAAATCCGCTCTTTCAGGGGTGCGCTTTCGTTCTGAGCAAAAAAGATTTTACCCAAAACGTGAGTTGGCGGCAAATGTCATCGGTTTTGTTGGTACGGACGATTTGGGTCTAGCGGGCATAGAGCATACATATCAGAAAAAATTAAAAGGAATTGTCTATTCACAACCCATAGAACAGGATGGCAAAGGGCGGAATATTCAAAACCTGGGAAGTCTTTCCCGCTCCAACCTTGGCAATTACGACTTGATGCTCACGCTGGATGAAGTTATTCAATTCACCGCTGAGTACCATTTAAAAAAACAGGTGGAAAGATACAAAGCGGATTCTGGAATGGCTGTAGTTATGGATCCTAATTCTGGTGAAATTTACGCTATGGCGAACGTGCCGCAATTCAATCCAAACAACTTCAATAAGTTTTCCCCGGAAATACGGAAAAACAATGCTGTTGTAAGTTCGTATGAACCTGGATCCATTTTTAAGCCCATTGTTGCCGCCGCAGCTCTGGACAAAGGCATCGCCCAGCCTCATGAAAAATTCTACTGCGAAAATGGAAGTTTTAAAATTGGTGGAAAAAATATTGGCGAAGCTTCCGATCACAAGTTTGGTTCCCTCAGCATGCGGGAAATAATTGCCAAGTCTAGCAATATTGGCGCCATAAAAATTGCGCAGAAACTCGGCAGGGATTCATTTTATGAATACATTCGAAAATTTGGTTTCGGAGAAAAGTCTAACGTCCGTCTTCCTGGCGTATCTTCAGGGCTGTTGGGGAAAAGGCGGAATTGGACTGAATTCTCTTTGGCCTCCATATCCTTTGGGCACGAAATAGCGGTCACACCTTTGCAAATGGTTGTTGCGCTTAGTGCCATTGCGAATGGTGGAACACTTATGGAGCCGCATATAACCAAAGCGTTAATGCGAGATGGAAAAATTGCAAAAGAAATCAAGCCCAAAAAAATCCGTCGTGTTATATCTGAAAAAACGAGCCGACAGATGATGGAAATACTAAAGTTTGTTGTCAAAAACGGAACAGGGGCCAAGGCTGCAGTGGATGGATTTGATGTGGCGGGAAAAACCGGAACTGCCCAGAAATACATAACTGAAACTCGGTCCTATTCAAAAACAGAATTTATTTCTTCCTTTATTGGGTATGCGCCAGCGGATGCCCCGCGGTTAGTGATCCTGGTAATGATTGATAATCCAAAGGGACTGCATTGGGGTGGTGTTGTCGCGGCCCCGGTATTTAGGGAAATTGCTAAAAAATCATTGCGCTATTTAAATGTTCCTTCAAGTAAAGAACGTGTTTTTATTCTTGATCGCGCCTAATGAAACAAACTGTATCAACAAAATGGTTTCTATTTTCGGAAAATGATTTTTCCCTCGGAAAAAATATGTCTGAAAAAAATCTTGAAAAATTAATGGCGGGTGCTGGGGCGACTGATTCTCTGGGGAATCTAAACCGCGCCATCGAACACATCGCTTTCGACTCCAGAAAAGTGCGTCCTGGGGGGCTTTTTGTTGCAATCCCTGGGGGGAAACACAACGGAGAAAATTTTATAAAAGATGCCTTGGCTAAAGGCGCAGTTGCTATTGTCACACAGTCTCCTCTTGATTCTCTGGCCTCGCTCCCTGCGGATAGTGGAAGCATTGCTGCTTTTTGCGTCGAAGATTCGCGAAAAGCCTTGTCGAAAATCAGTTCAAATTTTTACAACCAGCCCTCCGAGTGTTTGAGCTTAACGGGGGTAACCGGAACCAATGGGAAGACCACACTAACATATATTTTAGAAGCTCTTTCCAGGGCTGATGGAAGACAAACAGGAGTAATAGGAACTATAGATTGTCATTTTGGGGAAACAATCATCCCGGCAGCTATGACCACGCCTGAATCTCTTGATCTCAATCAGAGTATCAGGCGAATGGTGGATGCGGGAATTTCAGATTGTTTTCTTGAAGTGTCTTCCCACGCGCTATCTCAGAAACGTGTTTACGATATGTGCTTTGAAGTAGGCATTTTCACAAACTTGAGCCGCGATCATCTCGATTTTCATATCGATATGGGTGAGTACAAAAATGCAAAAGCTAAATTGTTCCGAGAAAATCAAGTTAAGGTGCCGATCATAAACATCGATGATCCAACTGGAAAAGAATTCGCCACAGAGTTTAATAAAGGTGTTATTTCGATCGGAATAAACCGTACTGCGGATTTTTCAGCAGAAGACATTATTCTTGAGGCTACGGGAAGCCAATTCACTTTAAAAACACCCAGCGGCTCTATAGGGGTGAACACCAATCTCCTCGGCGAACATAATATTTACAATCTTCTTTCTGCTGCAGCCGGTGCCTCCGTGCAAGGAATATCGCTCGATATCATCCAGAATGTTTTTCAGAAAATCCCGACAATCCCGGGAAGGTTCGAATCGATAAATAGCGGTCAAAATTTTTCTGTGCTGGTCGATTACGCTCATACAGAAGATGCTCTTTCAAAATCAATCGCTGCGGCGAAAGCATTTACCATGGGAAAGGTGATTGTCGTATTCGGTTGTGGGGGAGACCGGGACCGAGGAAAAAGAAGGGATATGGGGCAAGCTGCACTAGAGAATGCCGACTTCACTGTCATCACTTCAGATAACCCGCGCACAGAAGACCCTGAGCAAATCATTGATGACATCCGAAAAGGGATGGCGGCTAGCTCTTCATACAAGGCAATCACAAATCGACGGGAAGCCATAGGATATGCGATCAACAGAGCAGATAAAAATGATCTCGTCTTAATTGCCGGCAAAGGCCATGAGGATTATCAGATTTTAGGCACAAAAAAAGAATATTTTGATGACCGGGAAGTTGCCAGAGAGTTTTTAGGGAAACGAGTGCTTTGATTACAGGCATGGCAAAAGACTGCCTGGATGCAGTGAATGGGAAACTATTGTGCGGTAGTGAAACAACGATTTTTCGCGGAGTATCCATAAACTCCCGAACTATCAAAGAAGGAGAGTTATTTGTGTGTATTAAAGGTGAAAATTTTGATGGGCATGATTACTTTGGCGATGCCATTGGTAAGGGTGCCGCAGGAATTATTTTATCTGACACTAAAAACTTATCCAAGGGCATGATCAGCAAAAAAGAAGCTCCATTTGTGATCCAGTCTGAAAATACCTTGCGGGCATTACAAGACCTTGCCAGCTATCAAAGAGCCCGCTTCCCTTTTCGAGTTGTTGCGGTAACAGGCACTAACGGAAAATCAACGACCAAGGAAATGATCGCATCAATTATTGAAACGAAATATAAAACTCTTAAAACACAGGGGAACCTCAACAATCATATTGGCCTTCCGCTGACTTTATTGGCCAGAGAACCGGAGCATGAAGTGGGTGTTCTTGAGATGGGCATGAGTGCTGCCGGGGAAATCAGGCGCCTCGCTGAAATTGCAAAGCCTGACATAGGTGTGATCACAAATATTTCTGCGGGTCATTTGGAGCAACTAAAAACAATAAAAGAAGTACAGGCGGCAAAAGGAGAATTATTTGATTCTCTTGGCGAAGAAGGTACGGCCATCGTCAATGCAGATGATCCATTGGTGCTTGAGCTGGCAAAGTCGCTACGAATTAAAAAGATCACCTATGGAATAGAACAATCTGCAGATGTGCAAGCAAGCGATATTCAAAATCAGGGGAGCGATGGGTTCACTTTCACAGCAAAAGTTTTTAATCAAACGGTTCCTGTCAAGCTCTCGCAAATTGGATATTGCAATATCTACAATGCTCTGGCGGCATTAGCCACGGGTCATTCGTTAGGCATATCTGGGAAAGATATGAATAAGGGGCTGGAAAATTACCAACAAATTCCTCAGAGAAACGAACAGATTTATTTTCAGGGAATAACCCTTATTAATGATGCATACAACGCCAATCCACAATCCATGAGAGAGGCCCTAAAAACTTTATCCGAATTCAATACTCAGGGAAAACGGTTTTTGATCATTGGTGACATGCTAGAACTGGGCCCCTTGTCAGAGTCTGCCCATCATGAGCTTGGGCAGGAAATAATCCTGTCAAATATAGATCATTTGGTGACGGTTGGCCCGTTGGCGTCTTTGGTGGCAGAAAGTGCAAAAAAAAATCCAAGGCACCCATTGCAAACAGGAAAATTCAACACACACGTTGATGCCGTGGACTACCTGTTGAGGACCGTTAAAAAAGGCGATTGTTTACTCATCAAAGGTTCTCGTGGCGCGAAGATGGAAAATGTTATTCAGGAATTTTTAAAAACCTAACGAGCGAAATAATTAAAAAATGTTCTACCACTTGTTTTATCCACTTAGCTCTGAATATTCATTTTTAAATGTATTCAAATACATTACATTTCGCTCTGCCTATTCTGGTGTTACCGCACTGGCGCTTAGCTTGCTTCTTGGGAATCTGATGATTCGAATGCTACAAAAATTTCAAATCGGAGAAACAATTCGAAGCGATGGCCCCGAACATCATGCCTCAAAATCAGGCACTCCCACTATGGGGGGTCTTCTGATATTGATAACATTTTTAGGGTCAACATTATTGTGGGCGAATCTTGAAAATCGTTACATCTGGCTAATAATTTTTGCGGCAATTGGCTTTGGGGCAATAGGTTTTCGAGATGACATTCTAAAACTGAAAAAAGGGAATGGGATTTCTGCCAAAGAAAAACTCTTCTTGCAGCTTTTGGTGAGTTTAGCGGTCGGCATTTATTTGCTTTATTTCGATCCTGTACGTGCGGAATACGCCACACGCTTGTCTGTGCCATTTTTCAAAGAATTTCAACCCGATCTTGGCTTTCTATATCTTTTTTTCATTGTTTTCATCATGGTGGGGACATCGAATGCGGTCAATTTAACCGATGGACTGGATGGTCTTGCAATTGGCCCTATCATAATTGCAACTCTCACTTACACAGGCATTGTCTACATTTGTGGCCATGTAAAGTTTGCTGAGTACCTTCGTATTCAATACATAAAAGATGCTGGAGAAATAGCGGTTGTGAGCTCTGCTGTCCTAGGTGCCAGCCTGGGCTTCCTCTGGTACAACTCCTACCCCGCGCAGGTTTTCATGGGCGATGTTGGATCCTTATCTCTTGGAGGATTAATAGGAACCATAGCGGTTATTGTTAAACACGAATTACTTTTAATTCTCATTGGTGGGATTTTTGTTATCGAAGCTTTATCAGTAATTATTCAAGTGGCTTATTTCAAATACACGGGGGGGAAACGGTTTTTTAAAATGGCCCCCCTCCATCATCACTTTGAAGAATTAGGCTGGTCAGAACCAAAAGTAATTGTTCGATTTTGGATCGTCGCTGTCATCTTAGCAATGATCAGTTTGAGTACTTTGAAACTTAGGTAAATATGGACTTAAAAAATAAAATCGTCTCGGTAATTGGCATGGGAAGAACGGGTGTTGCAACCGCTAATTTTCTTTCCCTTCAAGGCGCAAAGGTTTCAATTATGGATAATAAAACCTCCGACCAGTTGTCTGATCTGGCGAGCCAGCTTTTGCCGGGTGTCGAAGCTATTTATCAAGATTGCGAGCCGCTTCTCAATTCCGATTTTGTGGTAATCAGTCCAGGCGTTGATATTGAATCCGACTTCCTCAAGAATTCTCGCCAAAAAGGAACTGAGATAATAAGCGAAATTGAACTTGCAAGCAGAGTCAACAGCGCCTCTCTCATTGGAATTACGGGGACAAATGGAAAATCTACCTGCACAAGTTTGATTGAGGAGATCTTAACAGAAGGCGGTAAAAACGCGCAAGCGGGCGGAAACCTGGGTACCCCTTTCATTTCTCTTTTCGACAAAGGACCCTCAGATTATCGAGTGCTTGAAATATCCAGCTTTCAGATGGAAGCCACTCACAGCTTTCACCCTGAAATCGCCATCATCTTAAATATTACTCCCGATCATTTAGACAGGCATGAAAGCTTTGAGAAATACGCGGGTTTGAAAGAAAAAATTTATGCGAACCAAACTGAAAATGATTTTCTTATTTTAAATCACGATGATCCTCATACTCGTTCTTTGGGTGAAAATTGCCCGGCAAAAAAAATCTTCTTTAGCCTTGAAAATGAATTGGAATGCGGAGTCTATGCAAACAAAGGAAAAATATTTGCCCGTATCAATGAATTTAATGGTGAAATTTTCCCGCTAAGTTCCCTCTCGCGGGGATTGCGCTGGCAGATAGAAAATGTTTTGCCTGCAGTGGCAACAGCTCTACTGCTAAAAATCTCTTTGGACTCCATTAAAAAAGTTTTGGAACGTTTTGCAGGCTTGGAACACCGGTTGGAATGGGTGTGTAGTCGAGACGGCGTTGATTTTGTAAACGACTCAAAGGGCACCAATGTCGGTTCAGCATATAAATCCTTAAATACTTTTGATCGTCCGATCATTCTCATTGCCGGAGGCAAAGATAAAAATGCTGATTTTTCCGGCTTAAAAAATATTATGAAGAAAAAAGTAAAGCACTTGATCTTAATTGGTGAAACGCGACCGAAGTTTAGAACTGTGTTGAACGGATCCTTTGGATATGAAGAATCTGATTCTCTGGAAGATGCGGTCCATAAGGCAAAAGAGAAAGCGGAAAGAGGTGATGTCGTTCTTCTTTCTCCAGCCTGCGCAAGCTTTGACATGTTCAAAGACTATATCGATCGCGGAAACCAGTTTAAAACTATCGTAAATAATCTTGAGGGATGACAGGACTTGAACGAAACTCGTCAAAAACATTCAGGTTGCGACTCAATTCTCTGCGTAACTGTTGCCATTCTGGTTCTCATAGGGATTGTTATGGTGTTCAGCTCAAGCGCAGCTTATACCGTGAAAGAGCACAACGACTCCTATTACTTTCTGAAGCGACAAGCCCTATGGTGTCTTCTGGGAACTGGCCTGCTCTTAATCACAAAAAATTTGGACTACCACAAGCTTCACCAGTACACCTACCCCATCATGATCTTTACTTTCCTGTTGTTGATCGTAGTGATGTTTCCCGAGTTCAGCAAAAAAGTAGGAGGGGCTCGTCGGTGGTTGACGCTGGGAGGATTTTCATTCCAACCTTCAGAGCTTGCAAAATTTACCCTGGTCTTATTTATCGCAAAATCTCTGGTAAAACGAGCCGACAAATTAAGAAATTTTGCCTACGGCTATTTACCCAATCTAATTGTGTTGGGTTTCTTTTTCATACCCATTTTGTTCCAGCCCGATTTTGGAACCGCAATGATTATTTTCGCGGTCACCTTCACAATGCTTTTTATCGCCGGGCTCAGGAAAAAATTTCTGTTTCTTTCAATTCTGGCAATAGTTCCCTTTATAGCGTCAGCAATTTTAACTGCGGAGTACCGAACCCGAAGAATCATTGCCTTTCTCAATCCATGGGAAGATCCTTCCGGAATAGGATTCCAGGCCATTCAGTCCTTTTACGCTTTTGGAAGGGGGGGCTTTTGGGGCACGGGTTTGGGAGAAAGCTCTCAGAAACTTTTCCGTCTTCCGGAAGCTCACACGGATTTTATTTTTTCAGTGATCGGGGAAGAATTAGGATTTGTCGGAACCACGGCAATCGTTCTCTTATTCTCAATTTTTATTTGGAGGGGATTTATGACTGCCTATCGGGCAAAAGATCCTTTCGGAACTCATTTGGCGACAGGGCTGACTCTCCTAATCGGCTTACAGGCATTTATAAATCTTGGAGTCGCTTCAGGTCTTCTTCCGACAAAGGGGCTGACCTTGCCTTTTATAAGCATGGGAGGATCGTCGATGCTGGTGACGATGCTTTCGGTAGGAGTAATACTAAATATTTCAGAGCAAGCTGCAAAACGTTGATGATGAATTAATGAAGAAACGAGTTGTAATAGCGGGTGGTGGAACAGGCGGCCACCTTTATCCCGGAATTGCTCTAGCCAGAGCACTGATGAGGCACGATATGGACATTGAAATTTCTTTTGTAGGAACCCAAAGAGGTCTCGAAGCAAAAGTATTGCCCCGCGAAGGTTTCGATTTGAAAACGATTCTTTCAGCAGGTTTGCTTGGCAAAAAGAAAATTGCTCGATGGGTGTCGTGGTTCAAGCTGCCCATTGGAACCGCTCAATCCATGTGCTTTTTAATCAGAAAACGCCCTGGCCTGGTTGTCGGAGTCGGTGGATACGCATCCGGACCTCTAGTGCTTTCCGCATGGATTCTTCGAATCCCTATATTAATTCACGAGCAGAATTCCATTCCAGGAATGACAAATAAATGGTTGGGGAAGATTGCCGACAAAATCGCTGTCTCCTTTAAAGAATCATCTGAGTCATTCCCAAAAGAAAAAGTAGAGGTCACAGGAAACATGATTCGGGAAGAGTTTTGCCAGTCAAAAGAAGAAGCGAAACCAAAACCGGAAGGCCCGTTCAGAGTACTGGTTCTTGGCGGCAGTCAGGGGGCCCATTCCATAAACATGGCCATGGTTGAAGCGCTGCAATCCCTCTCTGAGCAAAAAGGTGATTTGCACATTACTCACCAAACGGGAGAAGCAGATTTTGAAAAGGTGAACAAGGAATATAAGGAAAACAATTTCTCATCTGACGTACGCCCCTTCATTGATGACATGGGAGATCAATACAGAAAAGCCTCTTTAGTTATTTGTCGTGCTGGCGCAACAACTCTCGCTGAAGTCACTGCTTGCGGGAAGATGTCCATACTGATTCCCTTTCCCCACGCGGCGCACAATCATCAGGAAAAAAATGCGCGCATTCTCGAAGCTGCTAATGCCGGGGAGTTAGTTTTAGATGAAGAACTATCAGGACCGCGTATTGCGAAGTCCATCCTTCAGGCAATGGAAGAACCTGAGCGTTTAGAATCTATGGAAGAGAACAGCTACAAACTTGGGAATCGAGATGCAACGGAAAAGGTAAGGCGTCTTTGCATGGAGTTATTAGAAGAAACTTACAGGAAATCGGGAAGAACAAAAAAAATGCAAGGGAATTATGTTTTGTCATGTTTTTAGGGAAAACACAAAAGATTCATTTTATTGGGATCGGAGGTTCAGGAATGAGTGGAATCGCTGAAGTGTTGATTAATCAGGATTACGAAGTAAGCGGTTCTGATCAATCCAAATCTTCTGTTACCGATCATCTCGAATCTTTGGGCGCAGAAATTCAATTCAACCACAAGGCTGAAAACGTAATAGGAAAACATGTTGTCGTAGTTTCAAGCGCAATAAGAAATGACAACCCTGAGGTTAAAGCCGCAAAAGAAGAAATGATCCCGGTAATACCAAGAGCAGAAATGTTAGCCGAGCTTATGCGAATGAAACACGGGATTGCTATCGCCGGCACCCATGGAAAAACAACAACCACTTCTCTGGTGGCTACAGTATTGGCAGGAGGGCATCTTGATCCAACAGTAATCGTTGGAGGAAAACTTAAAAATATGGGTGGTCATGCCAAATTGGGACAAAGCCAATTTCTAGTTGCCGAAGCCGATGAAAGCGATGGATCGTTTTTAAAACTTTCTCCAACCCTTGCAGTCGTGACTACGCTGGATGAAGAACATATGGATTTTTACAAAAATATGCAGAATATGAAATCAGCTTTTTTAGAGTTCTTAAATAGCGTCCCTTTTTATGGAACCGCAATTTTATGCATGGATGATCAAAATCTGCAGTCACTTCTTCCAAAAATAGAAAAAAAAACGATTACCTATGGATTAAAGACTCAAGCCGACTACACAGCACGAGAAATCACTGTGAGCAACTTAAAAACTAATTTTACCGTTTTTCATCAAGGGAAAAGGCTCGGGGAAATTTCATCTGGATCTTTGGGCAACCATAATGTCTGCAACACATTGGCAGCCGTTGCAGTAGGGATGGAATTGAATATGGATTTTCCCGCAATCGCAGATGCCTTGAAAAATTTTTCGGGTGTGCAGCGACGGTTTGAAATTCTCCATCAGTCAGATTCTATAATAATCGTGGATGATTATGGCCACCATCCTGCCGAGATCCAAGCAACTCTCGCAACCGCAAAAGACGTCTGGCCTGATCGACGACTGGTAGTGGTTTTTCAACCGCATCGTTTTTCTCGAACTCAGCATCTGCTGGAAAGTTTTTATTCATCATTTAACGATGCAGATCAGTTATTTCTTTTAGATATCTATGGTGCAGGAGAAAAACCAATCGAAGGCATTCATTCTCACAAAATGGCACAAGGCATTCGAGAGTTTGGACATAAGAACGTGGACCACATCGAAAAGATAGACGTTCTGGTTCCACATTTACAAAAATCTCTGCAACCCGGTGATGTAGTCTTGACACTGGGCGCAGGAAATATCGGGGAATTGGCACACAAGCTCGCCGCTCAATTCCATGATTGATAGCCCCAAAACAGAGAGGACTTTCATTTATGTTGAACGAAGCATGGAAACGAAGATTGATTCATATTGCGCATTCTGGGTCTGGAAAGGAATTTAATCTCAAAACCAGAATGGCGTTTCCGAAAACCGTTCTGGGACAAAAAATTAATCAGAGTAAAACTATGAGCCATACATTCTCCTGGTTACACAAAATAAAAGGTAAGGTTTTACAAGACGAATTACTTGCCAGCCATACTTCCATTCAAATTGGAGGTCCTGCAGATGTGTTGATATTCCCGAAAGATATTCAGGATATTCAAACCATTTTAAAAAATAGAGGAAAAACACCCATATATATTTTGGGAGAAGGAACCAATTTGCTTGTCAGTGATCGGGGAATAAGAGGCATCGTAATTTCCTTAAAAGATTGCTTTAAAGAAATCAAGCGTCCTCTTTTCTTTAAAAAAGAAAAAGGCAAAAGACGTGCGGTTATAAAAGCAGGCGCGGGCGCAAAAATGTCTTACCTGGCAAAACATGCAGCGCGATTCTCACTAACTGGAATTGAGCGTCTTGTTGGTATACCCGGTTCTTTAGGTGGAGCAATAATCATGAATGCTGGAGCGGAAGGAACAGAAATCGAATCCGTTCTCCGCAGTGTAACTCGAATTACCCGAAAAGGTGAGATAGAAACACTGAAGCGAGAAGATCTTTCATTCCAATACAGAAAAACGGTCTTCCCGAGTGAAGCAGGAATCATTATTGAAGCAGAAATAGAACTTGAAGAAAGTGATCGTTCGGAAATTATGGCTACCATGGACCGCCATCTTTCCAGGAGATCGCAAACACAACCTCTTACTATTCCCAACTCTGGTTCTATTTTCAAAAACCCCGAAGGTGATGCTGCTGGAAGAATTATAGAATCACTGGGACTCAAGGGCTATTCCATAGGGAAAGCCGGTGTCTCTATCAGGCATGCAAACTTCATTGTGAATAAAGGTGGGGCCACAGCAAAAGACGTAACTGAATTGATCAAACATATTCAAAAAGAGGTAAAAGAAAAAACCAATTTTGACCTGCAAACAGAGATTGTGATCATCGGAGATTAATTTCGGAGGAATTTTTTATTGAAAGGTCCGCGCAAAGGTAACCCCTCCTTCCTTTGCTCCCGGCCCTTTTGGCCAAGGGCCGGGGCGGATCTGTCATTTTATAAGTTGAAAATATTTTTGGAAAATTTTGAAGAAAAAAAAATAGGTGTCTTAATGGGTGGACTATCATCAGAACGGGAAATTTCCCTTTCAACCGGGAATTCAGTCGTAGAGGCAATGACCAGAAAAGGATTGAAAGTCTTTCCCATCGATGTTGATCAAAACATTGCCAATAACCTAAAGGGGATTGATTTGGCATTCAACGCACTTCACGGAACCTATGGTGAAGATGGCTGCATTCAAGGATTGCTGGAATATTTAAAAATACCCTATACAGGATCAGGTGTTACTGGAAGTGCTCTGGCATACGATAAATTGAAGACCAAAGAAATTTTGATGCACCATGGGATACCAACTGCTGACTACGAAGTTTTTTATCGAAACCAAAGTTCCCCCATTAAGCGAAATTTGAATTTACCTGTTGTGGTCAAACCCACCAACCAAGGGTCCAGTTTTGGAGTAAGCATTGTTGACAAAGAAGATCAGTGGGAGCAAGCACTGGAAAATGCATTCAATTATTCTGATGAAATAATTGTGGAAAAGTTTATAGAGGGAAAACTCCTGGCAATTGGAATGAATGGTGAAAATCCTATGCCGATCGTTCATATTCGACCTAAATCTGGTTTTTATGACTATGAAGCTAAATACACTTCGGGAAAGACCGAATATATATGCCCTGCAAAATTGAGTGAAAACGAGGCCAACAAATGCAACGAAGTATCAAAGAAAGTTTTTAAAGTATTAAGAGGGCGTGGATTGCCCAGGGTGGATATAATTCTTGATGATAAAAGCACACCGTATGTCCTTGAGATGAACACAGTACCCGGCATGACACCTACCAGCCTTTTGCCTATGGCCGCCCTAAAAGTTGGCATGGACTTTGATGACCTTGTAATTGAAATTTTGAAAACGGCACAATTGGATCATGAGGTTCTGCAATGAGCTTTGCTATAGCCAGACAAAAAGGACCTGCCGCTAGATGGGATGATTTTCGTTCTGAAAGAAACAAAAAGCAAAAACGCGGCAGCACTCTGAACAAAAAGAATCCAAACAAAGCAAAATTTGGAACTTGGGCACGGGTTCTGGTTGAGCTTGCATCCAAGCTTTTTCTTACAGGTGTTATTGGGTATCTCCTTTTTGCGGGATACAATTTTTTAACTTCCACACCTCGGTTCCAAATCCAAAACGTGTCTTTCCAAGGCAATCATGTATTGAGCGACTCACAAATTCTTGAATGGCTAGATCCTGTAAAAGGTGAAAATTTATTTGCAATAGATTTAGTTGAATTGAATCGGCGACTTTCAGAGCATCCATGGGTGCAAACGGCATCCATTCGACGAGTTTTTCCTCAAGGATTGGAAATTGAACTCACGGAAAGGGTTCCTTATGCAAGGATCAAAAAAGATCAAATCTATTTGATGGATAACTTCGGGGTAATCCTGTCACCCGAAAAACCTGAGTACAGACATCTGCCCCTTATCATTTTGCAGGACAGTAAAGAAAAAAATTTATTGAATGGGAAAGTATTACATAGCCTCAAAACAATGCACTACTTCAACAAACTCGCATTCTTTGACAACAATCCTTTGGAGGCGGCAGAGCTAGTAGGCCACTCCCGGGTTTTGTTTATCACCAGAAATCGAGACCTTCAAATTCAAATGTCAATGGATGAATTAAATGAAGGGTTCAAAAATTTCATGATTATTCTAGATTCACTTGAGGAAGAAAA